>Ga0078972_1000840_pt1 | contig 125770 bp, 124 predicted proteins | sample YelNatPaOPGAMG01_FD_67568 | JGI IMG/M metagenome (GOLD analysis project Ga0078972, IMG submission 67568) | Hot spring thermophilic microbial communities from Obsidian Pool, Yellowstone National Park, USA - OP-RAMG-01 (SPADES assembly) (version 2) | ecosystem: Environmental > Aquatic > Thermal...
AGTTCTGAGCGGATCTGGCTGTTTATCGAGTGGGCGGGGGAGATGAGGAATCTCCCCCGTTTTTTTGCGGCAACGTTTACACTCCCGCCGCGCCCGGAAAAACTCAGCTCGCAAAGCCGGCGTCTGCGGGCAAAGCCCTTCCACATCCCTTTAAGACATCTGGGGCAAATTCCGGATTGTTCCTCAGCGTTTGATATGTCGGATATGCTGCTTTGAGGCGACCGTGGGGAGGGGTTGTCACCTCGGTCCGGCTGGGTTCACTCTATGCAGAATCCGCCCAATGGCGCCGCTGGAATTAGGCAAGGCGGGGTAACGGCTTGCTTCTCTCCCGGCAGACCAAAGCAAGTGAATAGCAACCCGCACTGCCTAACCAATTGCTCCCTTCCGGCGGGTTGGGGGGATGCACTGGGAGGCCGGCTCCGCTCCTGCCGATCTGACGAACTTTGCTTCTAGCGGCGGTGCAGTTTTTTCCAGACTCCAAGGCCAAATACCGCAACCAGGGTGGGCCATGTGTCTGGAAAAAAGACCCTTTGAGGCTGAGCTGGAAGACTCGAAATCCGGCTTGATACCAAGTAGTTTGGTTTGGACTAGTACGAAAGCTTGCCGCCGGTCTATTGGATTCGCCTTGAGCACGCTCTAAGCTGAATGCAGGATAGCGGTAACAGTCTGAGGCTGGGCTCCGCGTGCTGCGTAACATGGAATTCAGACTTAAACTTGATGCACGACCCTGGGCCAGACGGCTATTGATTGCGTTAGCTCTGGCAGTGGCGCTGGCTCTTTGGCTGGTTGCCGGCATCGTCCCACACACCCTGGCTCTTATGTTGGTCTATGGGGCGGGCTTGCTCTCGGCTATGGCAGCCGGTTTGGTTGTACTTGAAATCGGGATAATTGTCGGCCGCCGCTCGGGGCAAGTTGCGGTAGTTCCGCCGCCGGCCGATTTTGTTGCACCTCCGGCTCCGGTCCCCAGAAATTTGCGCTGGCGAGCTCAAAATACCCCGCGACCGGAAGACTACTCTGCAAGATTGGCGTTCGGTGCATTTGGGTCGCTTTTGAGGCCTACCTCAAGCAGGTTTCAGAGCCTTGCGTCCGAACAGTCCGAAAAAGTCCTGGTGCAGCGTTAGTTTAGTAATGGCAGCCGCTTTGGGGCTGGGACGGATATTTCAAGGTTTTTAGTTCTGGGGTCCCCTGGTGGTCTGCATGATGTTATAATGCATTTTGCAGCTCCTGGCGCTGAGAACAACGGGTTCATTCCGCAGGTAGCTTCCCGAAAATACGCACGCGAGGTTAACCATGTACGCAGTCATTGAGACGGGCGGAAAACAATACCGTGTCGCTTTGGGCGACACCATCCGTGTCGAAAAGCTGGCCGGCGAGGTTGGCTCCGAAGTTGAGTTTGACAAGGTTCTGGCGGTAGTAAAGGATGCCGATCAGGTGCTGGCGGGCCCGGAAGCGGCCCAGGCTCGTGTCAAGGGCGTCATCGCCGCCCAAGATCGCGCGGATAAGATCCTGGTGTTCAAGTTCAAACGGAAGAAGCAGATGAAGCGCACCATCGGACACCGGCAGGCTTACACCAGCGTGAAGGTGACCGAAATCGTCGTCTAGGAGGCACCCATGGCACATAAAAAAGGTTTAGGCAGTTCCCGTAACGGTCGCGATAGTCAGGCGCAGCGGCTTGGAGTGAAGGCATTCAGCGGGCAGGTGGTCACGGGCGGCTCCATTCTGGTGCGCCAGCGAGGCACCCGTTTCAAGCCCGGCGAAAACGTAGGCTTGGGCAAAGACGACACGCTTTTTGCGCGCATTCCGGGTGTGGTTGTTTTCCGTGACCGGGGGCGGCTGGGCAAATACATTAGCATCAAGCCGCTGGAGTAGCGAACCCTACCAGCGAGCAGCCGCTTGCCGGAGCACACCGGCCGGCAAGGCGGCTATTCTCCATGTTCATAGACGAAGTTGTAATCTACGTTAAAGCCGGCGACGGCGGTAATGGTTGTGTTGCTTTCCGGCGCGAGAAATACGTTCCGCGCGGGGGGCCTAGCGGCGGCGACGGCGGGCGTGGCGGCGACGTCATCCTGGTGGCAAGCCAGCACTACAACACCCTCCTTCATTTGCGCTTTAACCCGGAACACCGCGCCGAGCGCGGGCGTCACGGCGAGGGCAGCAACCGAAAAGGGCGTGATGGTGCATCGGTCGAGGTGATGGTTCCGGTCGGAACCATCGTTCAGGACGCCGAAACGCTGGAAGTGCTGCATGATTTTACTCGCCCTGGCGACCGTTTCGTGGCCGCACGCGGCGGGCGCGGCGGACGCGGTAATGCGCGTTTCGCCACCTCAACCCACCAGGCGCCCAGAGAGTTTGAGCCCGGCGAACCAGGCGAACAGCGCCGCTTGCGATTGGAGTTGAAGCTGCTGGCTGACGTCGGCTTGGTCGGCTTTCCTAATGCCGGAAAATCGACTTTGATCTCTAGAATTTCAGCGGCCCGGCCGAAAATCGCCGATTATCCGTTCACCACCCTGGAACCGCATCTAGGCGTTGTGGACTACGGTGACGGGCGTAGCCTGGTTGTGGCCGATATTCCCGGTCTTATCGAAGGCGCCCATCTGGGACACGGCTTGGGGGTGCAGTTTCTAAAACATATCGAACGCACCCGCGTGCTGGCGCATTTGGTCGATGTTTCCGAAGCCAGCGGGCGCGACCCTGAGCGGGATTTTCATGTGATCCTGGACGAGTTGGCCAGTTTCAGCTCGGATCTGGCTGCAAAGCCTATGGTGGTGGTGGCAACCAAGCTCGACATTTTGCAAGATGCCGGGCGCCTGGAAGCCGTAAGACGATTGGCCGAGGAGAAAGGAATGCCTTTTTACGCCATCTCGGCTGTGACCGGGCAGGGGTTGGATGCCTTCAAACGTGCATTAGGCGAAATAGTTTTTGCTGCAACTCGGGATATAACGACTTATTAGCCTGAGCATTCCCGCAGGTTTTTCCGCGAAAATTATTTTCACCGCGTTGCGGTGGAAACGTATTCTCAGCGCAGGCAGCAGGGCTCAAGTGAGAGTAACGGACCGGCTACTGAGCCGCCTCGGCGGGCGAAGAAGCTGCTCTGGGCGATGTTCTTATAAAAATTCCCGGCAATCTCAGCAGCCGTAGGGCCGCTCACGCCAGCGCCTCCGGTAAGCAACACCACCACCACCAACTGGTTGCGTCCACCCATGTTGAATGAACCGAACCAGCCCAGATGGGTGCGCCTTTCGGTGCAGGTTCCGGTTTTTCCAAACACCGCTTCTTCCGGTGCATACTGTGCGCGGCGTGCGGTTCCATACTCAACGGCGGCCTGCATGCCGGACCGCAAATCTTCAAGCCAAGGCTCGATCGAAAGGTGCCGCTTCACACGGGGAACGAAATTCCTCACGTCTTGAAGGCTGCGCGGATATTGCAGGTAATAAAGCGTGCCTCCATTGGAGAAAGCCGTAAGCATGGCAGCCAGCTCTAAAGGGGTGAGTGATATACCTTCGCCGAAGCTGCACATCATGCCCAGGCTTGTATTAGTAGGCGGCTCTGAGGGGAAATATCCGCTCTTCTCGCCTTCGATTTCATAGCCGGCTTTCTCGCCCAAACCGAGCAGGCGCGCATAATAGCTGAATCTCTCAAAGCCAAGCTTGTTTCCCAGGATGGCGAAAAACGCATTGTTTGAGCGGGCCAAGGCTTCAGTCAAGGTCATGCGAACCGTGCCCTCGATGCGCACCGGAGTGTCGCGTGCGATGAGGTGCTCGGAAAGTCCGGCCAGCGCCACCGGCAACTTGACGGTAGAACAAGGTTGAAAGCCGCTCGATAGCGCCAGCTTCTGGTTGACCATGCTTAAAATGCGCCCTGTTTGCGGGTCCACCACCACTACCGAACCGTTATAAGGGCCCAGCGCCCGCACGGCGGCTTCGCGCACCGCCAGATCCTCTCCGCTCAAATCATCGCCGATAGTCGAATCGGCAAAGGTCGGCTCGCTCCAGGGGCTGTAACGACTCCGAACATTTTTCTTAGAAGCAGCCTTAGCGATGGTTCTCCGAGCCGAGATTTTAGCTTGGGGCGTGGTTTTTTTTGAAGCTGAAGCCGTCTTTTTTGTAGAGGACTTGGCGGCGCTGGGGCTGGCTTTGCCGGCCGCTTGAGGCCACGCTGTAAACATGGAAAAAAGACAACTTAATAAAACAACAAACCAACGAGGCGCCCGCTTTCGCATTCCTCCCTCGCAAATAAAGCGTCCTGCGCCGGCCTTTCCCTTAGCCCGCCCGAAGGCCGGCAATTTTCATTTTGGGCGAAACTCCCTTTGAAGTCAACGCAAAAGGGGCAAATATCTAACGGGGCACAGGCGTGGGCGCAGGCTCGAGGCTCCTCACCAGCGGCGTTTCCTCTGGTTTTACTTCCAGCAAATCCTTCAAGGTGGTGTTGGCCAGGACTCGGTCAACTGCGTTTTGAATGCTCCGCCAAAGTGGGCGGAGTGAGCATTCCGAAACATGTGTGCAAGATCCCAACCGGCCCTGGCGGGTCCGGCAGAAACTTTCTTGATATATCCGCCCCCCCAGCGCGTTAAGCAGATCTTGGACTACGATTTTATCCGGCGGAGCGGCCAGAGTGTAGCCTCCGGTTTGCCCGCGCGCACTTCTTACAAATCCGCTCTGGCGCAGCAGGTGTAGGAGCTTGGCCGCGTGAGCCTGAGAAATGCCCTCGAGCCGGCTGATTTCAGGAATAGTGATAGACCCCTGCGGCCACCGGCGCGCAACCTGGAGCAGGCAGCGCAATCCGTACTCTTCTTGCGAGGTCAGCTTCACGGTTTAAATGTTTGCGCCTCGGTGGTTACGGGCTCCTGGAGCTTGCGCAAAGCGGCTCGCAGCGTATGCCACACTAATGTAGCGCATTTAACACGCACTGGAAATTCGGAAACGCCCTTGAAAACCTTCAGCTTTCCGAGTTCCGGCGCACTTTCGCCCTCCGGAGCGCCTTTGGTTACCAAATCATGGAAGCTTTTAAAAAGCGCTTCGGCTTCGGCCTGGGTCTTGCCTTTAAGAACTTCTGTTAGCAAAGAAGCCGAGGCAGTCGAGATGGCGCAACCGTTGCCCACGAAACTAATATCCTTGACGCGGTCGCCTTCGAGCTTGACGTAAAGCGTGACACGGTCGCCGCACAATGGATTGTGGCCCTCGGCGCACAGATCGGCGCCTTCGATCACCCGGTGGTTGCGCGGACTTTTGCTGTGATCAAGTATGACCTGCTGGTAGAGTTCCCGAAGATCAGACATCAGCCTAGAATCTCCCGCGCTTTCTCGATGCCCCGCGCCAGAGCATCGATTTCCTCAAAGGTATTGTATACGGCAAAGGAGGCCCGGGTGGTTGCCGCCAGCCCGAAACGCTCCAGCACCGGCTGCGCGCAGTGGTGGCCTGCCCGGACAGCTATGCCCTCCTGGTCCAGCACCGTGGCCAGATCGTGGGGGTGGATTCCGTCCAGAACAAACGACAGGACGGCGGCTTTGTGGCGCGCCGTCCCAATGATGCGCAGTCCGGGCAGCGCAGAGAGCTTTTCGGTGGCATAGCCGAGCAGCTCATGCTCATGGGCCGCTATGGCGTCCAGTCCGATGCTTTCCACATATTCCAGCGCAGCGCCCAGTCCGATGACGGCGGCTATGTCGGGCGTACCGGCTTCAAAACGGTAGGGCGGCGAATTGTAGGTGGTGTGTTCGAAACTTACTGAACGGATCATGTCGCCTCCGCCCTGGTAGGGCGGCATGGACTCCAGCCGGGACAGCCGCCCGTAGATGACCCCTGCGCCGGTCGGCCCATAGACCTTGTGGCCGGAAAAAACATAAAAATCACAATCGAGTTCACGAACGTCCACGCGCAGGTGCGGTACAGCCTGAGCGCCGTCGACCAGCACCGGTATGCCGCGACGGTGAGCCGCAGACACCAGATCGCGGACCGGATTAATCGTCCCCAGGGCATTAGAGACGTGAGTGAGCGCCACAAACTTGGTCCTTGGCCCGAGCCGTTTTTCGTATTCTTCGAAGATCAGCTCGCCGCGCTCGTCAACGGGCGCCACCCGCAAGCGCGCGCCTTTGTCGGCGGCGACAATCTGCCAGGGCACAATGTTGGAATGATGTTCCAGCGCCGTTATGAGCACTTCGTCGCCGGGCGCCAGGCGCGGCCGCACGAAACTGTGGGCCACCAGATTGATGCCTTCGGTGGCGCCACGCACGAAAATAATCTCAGCCGGATCGGCCGCATTCAAGAAACGTTGCACCCGTAGCCGAACACCTTCGTAACCGGCAGTGGCCCGCTCGCTCAACTGGTGTACGCCGCGGTGAATGTTGGCGCAATCGCGCAGGTAATAATTCGAAACCGCATCGATGACGGCCTTCGGCTTCTGCGAAGTGGCGGCGTTGTCCAGATATACTAGCGGTTTGCCATGCACTGTTTGAGCCAGCGCCGGGAAATCCGCCCGCACGCGGTCCACCCATAGCCGGGTTGCAGCTTTCACTTCAGCTCCTCCTCTTTCGCCAGACGCAGGGCCAGCCCGGAGGCCAGAGCCTCAGTCAGGGGCCGCCAGCGCATCTTCTCCAACAGCTCGCCGGCAAAGGCTTCGATAAGCAAACTGCGGGCGCGCGCTTGAGGAATCCCGCGCGATTGCAGGTAGAAAAGCGCCTCGCGATCAAGCTGGCCCACGGTGGCGCCGTGCGTGCAGCGCACGTCGTCGGCGAAAATTTCGAGCTGCGGCTTGGTATTGATGGTAGCCGCCGAGGAAAGCAGCAGATTCTTGTTACTCTGAATGGCGTTGGTTTTCTGCGCGTCCTTTCTAACGATGATTCTGCCGTTGAATACCGCGCTTGCGGTCCCGCTCAAAATCCCTTTGTAGAGCTCCCGGCTGGAACAGTTCGGACTGGCGTGATCCAGTCGGGTGTGATTGTCCACATGCTGACTGCTTGAGGCCAGAAACAGCCCATTCAGATTACACTCAGCGCCTTCGGCATCGAGTAGGGAATTGATGTCGTTACGTGCAAGCGAAGCGCCAAGCGAAACGTTGTGCGAGTTCAAAATGCTTGAGCGGTCTTGTACGGCCTGCACCGTGGCGATGTGAAATGCCTGGTCGCCTTCGGCCTGAATCTTGTAGTGGTCCAGCAGCGCGCCCTCGGCGGCGAAAATTTCGGTAACTGCGTTGGCGAAATAGCGGGCGCCCGGAGGGCCGGCGAACACCTCTACCACCGCAGCTCGGCTGGCGCGACCGGCCAGTATCAGGGTGCGGGGATAATATGCTACTGGTTCCGGTCCGGGGACAGCCAGATGCACCACCAGCAGTGGCTCGTCCAGCTCGACGCGGCGATCAATTTCAATCAGCGCTCCGTCATGAAACAGGGCCGTGTTGAGGGCCACAAACGCCGCCTGCTCGAAGCGGGCATAACGGCCCAGATGAGCCGCCAGAGCTGCGCCATCGGCTTGCTCGTTGCCGAAATTGATTACCTGTACGCCTGGCGGCAAGTCCTTGTGCTGGGAGAGCTCCGGCGCAAACCAGCCGTTGACAAACACCAGACGGTTTCCACAGCCCAGCTCACCCAGAGGCGAATCAAGCGTCGCCAGCGGTTGAGGTCGTGCCGCCTGGAAAGTCGTGGCCGCGAGCGGCACCAGATTTGTTCCGCGCCAGTCTTCATCATGGGGCGCAGGGTAGCCGAGCGCCTGAAAGCGCTCCCAGGCTTCCTCGCGCAGCAGCCGGAGCCAGCCCGGTTGCGTGGATTTCGATTCGAAAGCAGTTGTGATTTGCTTTTTCATCGCACCAGCTCGCTTACCGCCTGTTCATCCAGCTCGGAATAACCCTTCTGTTCAAGCTCGAGCGCAAGGTTCTTGTCGCCGCTGCGGACGATGCGCCCGCCGCTCATTACATGCACAAAATCGGGCACGATGTGGTTCAACAGCCGCTGATAGTGGGTAACCACCAGGAAAGAACGCTCTGGCGAACGCATGGCGTTGACGCCGTTGGCCACGGCTTTGAGCGCGTCTATGTCCAGCCCGGAATCCGTCTCGTCCAGGATGGCCAGTCGCGGCTCCAGAACCGCCATTTGCAGTATCTCGTTACGCTTTTTCTCGCCGCCCGAAAAGCCGGCGTTCACCGCCCGATTTAGCAGAGCCTCCGGCATGTCGAGCAGCTTCATCTTTCCCCGGACGTTTTCCAAAAAGTCGAAGGCGTCAAGCTCATCGAGCCCGTGCTGTTTGCGGATGCTGTTGAGCGACGCGCGCAGAAAGGTGAGATTGCTCACCCCGGGGATTTCAACCGGATATTGGAAAGCCAGAAAGAGGCCCGCTGCCGCTCGTTCCTCGGGTTCGAGCTCAAGCAGATTCTTTCCGTCAAAGAGGACTTCACCACCGGTGACCTCATAAGTATCGCGTCCGGCCAGCACCTGCGCCAGCGTGCTCTTGCCCGAGCCGTTCGGCCCCATGATGGCGTGCACTTCGCCCGGACGAATCTCCAAATTGATGCCCCGGAGAATCTGTTTGCCGGGGATTCCAGCCTCAAGATTTTTGATGATCAACAAACTCATTAGCCGACGCTCCCTTCCAGACTGATGCTGAGTAATTTCTGAGCCTCCACGGCAAATTCCAGGGGTAGTTCTCTGAAAACCTCCTTGCAGAAGCCGTTCACGATCATGGAAACGGCGTCCTCGCTGGACAAGCCCCGCTGGCGGCAATAGAAAATCTGGTCTTCACCGATTTTCGAAGTAGTCGCCTCGTGCTCCACCTGCGCCGTTGAATTCTTTACCTCCAGCATGGGGAAAGTGTGCGCGCCGCAGCGGTCGCCGATCAGCATCGAGTCACATTGCGAGTAATTGCGCGCACCCTCGGCGCCATTAAGGATCTTGACCATGCCCCGGTAGGTGTTCTGGCCCTGGCCGGCCGATATTCCTTTGGAAACGATCGTGCTGCGGGTGTTCTTGCCGATGTGGATCATTTTGGTCCCGGTGTCGGCCTGCTGCCGGTTGTTGGTGACGGCTACCGAGTAAAACTCGCCCACCGAGCCGTCGCCCACCAGCAGGCAGCTTGGATATTTCCAGGTAATGGCGCTGCCGGTTTCAAGCTGCGTCCAGGAGATCTTGGAATTTACGCCCAGACACTTGCCCCGTTTGGTGACGAAATTATAGATGCCGCCACGGCCCTCTTTATCGCCCGGATACCAGTTCTGCACGGTTGAATATTTGATTTGCGCATTATCCAAGGCAACCAGCTCAACCACCGCCGCATGTAGTTGGTTGCTATCGCGAATGGGCGCGGTGCAGCCTTCCAGGTAGCTTACGAAACTGCCTTCGTCGGCGATGATCAGCGTGCGCTCGAACTGGCCGGTATCCTGGGCGTTGATCCGGAAGTAGGTGCTCAGCTCCATAGGGCAGGTGACGCCTTTTGGTACATAGCAGAATGAACCGTCGCTGAAAACCGCTGAATTAAGCGCGGCGAAAAAATTGTCGGTGGGGGGAACCACCGTGCCCAAGTATTTGCTGACCAGATCCGGGTGCTCGCGCACGGCTTCGGAAAATGAGCAGAAAATGATGCCCAGCTCAGCTAGTCTTTCCTTGAAGGTTGTACCCACCGAGACGCTGTCAAAGACCGCATCCACGGCTACCCCAGCCAGGCGCTCCTGCTCGCGGAGCGGGATGCCGAGCTTCTCATAGGTTTCCAAAATTTTCGGGTCTACTTCGTCCAGACTCCGCGGCCGATCGGTCTTCATTTTTGGGCTGGAGAAGTAGACAATCTTTTGGTAATCAATGGGCGGATATTTGACGTTAGCCCAGGTCGGCTCCTTCATGGTGAGCCAGTGCCGGTAGGCCTTAAGCCGCCACTCCAGCATAAACTCCGGCTCACCTTTCTTTGCCGAAATCATCCGGATGATGTCTTCGTTCAGCCCTGGCGGCACGGAGTCGGTTTCGACCTCAGTCGTAAAACCGTACTTGTACGGTTGCGTTACAAGGGCCTCTATATTGTTGGGTTCACTCATATTTAGCCCGCTCCGGCGGATAGTTCACCTTAAAGTATATGCGAATCTTTACTTAATTGTCAAGATTAAGGCGGATCTATACTGGTTACAAGTTTTCGGAGGAAAACTTTATTGTTGGTGATCCGTCGCTGGGTTGCAGTATGGCTTGGACTAGGGCTGGCCTGTTTTGTGACGGAAGGTCAGACGGCTTCAGGCATCCGTAGCGCCAAACCGTTTCTATATGTTCCGAAGGCGGAAAGGTCTGATAGCAGGGCCGCCGTGGGTGAAGCAACTGCCCGCTTTGCCAGAGGCGTACAGACAGCGCCCCGCTATATTCTGACAGTTTTGCAGGCTGAGGCGAACCAGAAGCCGTTGGAGGCGGATCTCAAACCTGTAGGCAGGGTGCAGGCTGTTGAAGCCTCGGCACTGAAGGAGGGGCAGTGGGAGGTTTTGCAGGACGGCGCCGCCGTCTGGCGCTTGGCGCTGGTTGTACCGGGGGCCGCTTCCCTGCGGGTTCGTTTCAAGGATTTTTCCGTGCGAGCAGGCGCCCTGAGGCTGTACGGAGCCGATGGGGGACAGGTGGATGGACCTTACTCGGGGCGCGGTCCGATGGGGGACGGAGATTTCTGGAGCCGGTCCTTAGGCGGCGACACGGTGGTGGTGGAGTATTATTCGACCGGGCCGGCGGCCGAGTTACCGTTCGCCATTGCCGAGGTGGGTTGTATCGGGGAAACCGGCGCCGGTCCACGGCCGGCAGCCGGCGCCGCACGCCCCTTGAAAACTGAAATTGAAGACGTTGCCGCCGGTTGTTATCTGGACTACAGTTGCTTTGAAAACTGGAAGGAAGCAGGCCGGCCGGCCGTCTATATTCGTTTTGTCCAGTGGCCCTATATTTATCAATGCACCGGCGTCCTGGTGGCAAACCGCAGCGGTGAGTTACGTCCATACCTTCTGACGGCCCACCATTGCATAAGCACCGAAGAGGCGGCGCGCAGCTTGGAAGCAGTCTGGTTTTTTGAAACGGAAAGTTGCGGGCTGGAGCCGCCCGCTCGCTCAAGCTTTGAGACGACCAGCGGAGCGCGCCTAATTGTCACACGCGGCCGCCCCGAGGGGGATTTCAGCTTGCTGGAGCTGGCGGCTCTGCCCGCGCGCCCGGTCTGGTTTGCTGGCTGGAGTACGGAAGAGCTGGATTTCGGGCGCGAAGCAGCCGTAATTCACCATCCGCGAAACTCGTATAAGCGGATCGCATTCGGCTACCGGGTGGCGGATGAGCCGGGTCCGGGAGGCCGGCCGGCTGATCGGTTCTACACAATTGAATACGCCTCAGGCCGCACCGACTTCGGCTCGAGCGGCGCGCCTCTGTTTTACCGGAAAAACGGGGCATTTTTTTTGGCCGGAATACTGAGCTATGGTGATACGCCCCCGCCTGGCCTAACCGTATGCGACCTTTCCCCTTTTCGCGACGGTTATGGGCGCTTTTCGATAATGTACCCGGTGTTGGCCGAGTGGCTGGATCCACCGCAGCAACCCGGTTCGCTCCGCGTGTCCCCCGACTCCATTGATTTTCAGATTCGCGGCCAGTGGTCTTTTCCAGAGGCCGCACGAGTGCGCCTGGCGAATACGGCAGCGGGGCCGGTTGAATTTCGCCTAGAAAGCGGCGCAAGCTGGCTGCTTGCCGCCCCCCAGTCGGGAGTTATCGACGGAGAGGGTACGGCAGAAATTGAGGTCAGACTGGATCCGCAAGCTTTTTCGGCGCCGGGTGAGTTTCAGTCCGTCGTGCTTGTGCACGCTGTTGATTCCCGCTTTCCGCCTTTAGCGGTCAGCGTTCGCGTGAATGTTCTGGGGCCGCGGATCACGCTCGAGAGTTTTCGAAACGCGGCCGATTGGGCGCCGGGCATTGTGGCCGGCAGCTTGGCGGTGGTTCTCGGGACCGGGTTGGCTAGGGGGCTGGAAGGTTGCATAACAGCCGCTTCCCCTGGCGGGCCTTGGCCGCTTGAGCTAGGTGGAGTAAAAGTCCAGTTCGGCAGCCACCCGGCCCCGATTTTTTCGGTGTGCAATGTGGAAGGGCTGGAGTTTGCCGCCGTTCAAGTTCCTTTTGAATTGGCGCCGGGTACAGTTTGGGCACGTGTCGAGGCGGCAGGCGAGTGGGCTTTGCTCAATGGAGTGCCCGTTCGTGAAGCGCAACCCGGAATTTTTGAGACTTTCACAAATGGCGAACGCCACGCGGTGGTGACTCGCATGGACGGGAGCCTGGTGACGCCGGCACAGCCGTTAAGGGCAGGGGAGTCTGCGGTGTTATATGCCACTGGGCTGGGACCGGTCCTGCCTCTAGTGGCCACCAATCAGGCTGGATTCGACAACCGCGCCTACTATCGGGTCGCCATCCGGATAGCCGAAAAGGACATCTGGTGGCCTTTGGCGGCTGAATATGCTTCCGGCCATACCGGGGTATTTAAGGTCACATTCCAAGCTCCGGTAGACGCAAAGCACACCGGCCCCGTCTCGCTTGAGCTGGCAGTTCAACCCGGGGATGACCGCTTTTGGATTTTTTCGCGCCCCTCAGCTATCTGGTTTTCGCCTTGAAATTACGAAAGCCCGCTTAGCCTTTCACATGGCACTTGCTGTTGGTGCAATTGCCAACTGTGCTGAAAGCAGGCCCGCCGGCGTGATGGCAAGCGCCGCAAGATATTTTTTTGGATTCCGCCGGCTTGTGCATACCGGCAGCAAAATTCAAGGGCGCCTTGGCCGATTGCGGCCAGAGCTTGTCATGACACACTTTGCAATCGTCCTTTTCACGCGATGAGTGCTTGGCGTGATCGAAGGTGACGTTGCCCATCTTAGTCTTAAAGACCAGTTTTTCCGGCCCCTTATCGGCAGCGACAACCAAAAGGCTCACTGCTGCCACCATTACCACAGTGAGTAAGAAAAATCTGCGCATTTAATTCTCCTTCTTGAATTGAGTGATTCTTCAACCAGGATATTTGCCGGCAATGTAACTTTTCAACTGCTGGATCGTCTGGTCCTGCGCAGAAATAACGGCATTCACCAAATCGCCTATGGAGACCACGCCCGCCAGCCGTCCTTGGTCAAGCACAGGGAGATGCCTGACCCGGTTTTCGGTCATAATGCGCAGGCACTCCTCCACGGTATGGTCGGGCGTAACAGTTATAAGCGGCGTGCTCATAACTTCTCGGACTTCTGTCTGGCGGCTGGTGCGGCCGTGCAGTACGAGCTTGCGGGCATAGTCACGCTCGGAAATCATGCCCACGGGCGCATTCTCGCTGACTACGACCAGTGCACCGATGTCATGCTCTTTCATCAGAGCCAGCGCATCGTAGACGGTCGCACTCGGTGCGATACTCCAAACGTCGTGCCCTTTGACGTCGAGTATGGAGCGGATGGAATCTTTGAAAGCTGATTGCGGCATGTCCCCTCTACCTGTTTAAACTCTTTCACAAACGGTAAACCAGGTCAAGCTTTTTTTGGCCGCAGGCGGCCAAGGTTCGTGCAGTTTGCGCAGGCTTGCCGACAGGAAGGAAATGCGGGAGCGGATTACCCATTCTCAGCAAAGGCCGGGGGCGCAGGCTATGAGTGCGCCCCCGGTAACCGTTTTCGGTTGTTTAACGGCCGCGGCGGTTGCCCGCTCCAGTGCCTCCGCCAGTGCCGGGAGGGTGTATCGGGCCGGAACCGTCGCGCGGGCCGGTCATCTTGCCCCGGCCCTGGCCGACGCCGGCGGCGCCGGTGCCTGGCGTATGAATGGGGCCAGTGCCGTCCTGAGGTCCAGTCCTCCGTCCTTTGCTTACCCCGGCCTGCTGGTTCTGCGTCTGGGCCGGTCTGCGGCCATAAGCCGCCTGATTAAATGCGGGCGTCGCTGCGGCCAACGCCAGAATCACTGTTGCGATTGCCAAGTGCTTTTTCATGTCTAAGTCTCCTTTCCAGACTCGTCAATGAAAAAGCACGGCGCATGCCGAAACTATTACTTTTTGTTTTCAGCTAATTGCGTGCTTGTACCGGGCGTGTAAGTGCAAGGCGTGCACTTTATAAGTACTAACTTTGCACTGCCGCGTAACCGCAAGCGCTCCGCAGGAGACGACAGCCGACCAGAGTCGAGCATTTATGATCTTGGCGAAACGAGTCCGTACTCTTTAAGGCGGTATTGGAGAGTCCGCAGACTTATTCCCAACTGCGCCGCTGCTTTGGCGCGGTTGCCCCCGTTTGCCCTCAAAGCTTCCTCAATAGCCTTGCGTTCAATAGCTTTGATTGTTTGCGGGGACTCAGCGCGGGTGGCGGCTAAGGGCAAATCGGACGCCCCGACGCGCCGGTCGCAAAGTATGGCGGCGCGCTCCATCACGTTCTGCAGTTCACGGACATTTCCGGGCCAACTATATCCGAGCAACAAGCTTTCAGCTTCCGGGCTGAGTTCGGGAGCAGGTTTGCCGAGGCTGCGAGCGGCTTTTTCCAGGAAGAAGCGGGCCAGTTTGGGAATGTCGGCGGGGCGCTCCCGGAGCGGAGGGATTTCGATCGGAAAAGCGTTGATCCGGTAGTAAAGATCCTCCCGGAAGCGTCCTTCAGCGACGGCTTTGTTTAAGTCGCGGTTGGTGGCGGCGATGATGCGCACATCGGCTGTGATCTGCTGCGTCCCGCCTACGCGCTCAAAGGTTCTCTCCTGCAAAACGCGCAACAGTTTGGCCTGAAGGTTGGCGTCCAGCTCGCCTATTTCATCCAGAAAAATGGTTCCGCCTTGTGCTCGCTCGAAACGTCCCAAGTGCCGGGCTACGGCGCCGGTGAAAGCGCCTTTTTCGTGGCCGAAAAGCTCGCTTTCAATCAAGGTGGGTGACAGGGCGGCGCAGTTGACAGGAACGAAGACGCGGCCGGCACGCAGGCTGTTGCTATGGATGCACCGGGCGATGAGTTCCTTGCCGGTGCCGCTTTCTCCGATAATCAGCACGGTGGCATTGGTGGGCGCAACGCGTCGCACCATAGCCAGCACCGCTAGCATCTTTGGATCGGAGGTCAGCAGAGCGTCACAGGAGAAACGTTGCTTGCTTTCGTCGCGCAGCAGTTCGACCTCAGCCTCCAAGCGGCGTTGTTCGAGCACCCGTCTGACGAGCAACCGCAGTTCATCCGGACTGGTGAGTGGTTTGCCTATATAGTCGATAGCGCCCATTTTCATTGCTTCGACAGCGCTTGAGACCGTGCCGAATGCGGTTATCATAATGACTGGAGTTTCGGGGGAATTCTCCTTCCACCAGCGCAGAACCTCGAGCCCGTCGCCGTCAGGAAGTTTTAAATCCGAAACCACCAGACTGAAGCTCCGGGCTGCGCCCGCGCGCAGTGCCTCGCCCACAGAGATTGCGGTTTCCACCTGATAACCTTCGCGAACGAGTATGGCTTCAATAAGCCGGCGAAAGCCGGGATCGTCGTCCACGACCAGGATCGTTTCAGCAGGTTTTTCTGTTTCGGTTCTCATTGCTCTTCCCTATGCTTGTCACCTCGGCGCGGGGGAAGCTAATGCGCGCCACAGTGCCATGGGGTTGCATATCCATCAGGGAAAGGTCGCCTCCAAGTGAGCGCGCCAGCGAGCGGGCGATGGCCAACCCGAGGCCGGTTCCGAAGCTTTTAGTGGTGAAGAAAGGCTGAAAAAGACGCTTGCGGACTTCAACGGGAAGTCCGGGACCGTTGTCGGTGACGTTCAGCACGAGGGGACCGCCGGGTGAATGCTCGACCGAAAGTCGTACCCAGGCGTCAGGCCGGCCGGCGACCGCCTCAACGGCGTTACGAATTAGGTTTAGCAGGATTTGTTCCAAAATGTCCGGATCGGTCTTCCACTCCAGCTCGCAAGCATCGGCCGTAAAGCGCACCGTGCGGCCTTGCCGGATCCGCTCGAGATGGTTTTCCAGGCGAGCCAGAAATTCAGGCCACTTTACGGGGCGTGGGTTAGGTGCAGGCGGCCGTCCATAGAGCAGCAGATCGTTGATCAGCCGTTCAATGCGCTCGACCTCGCCGAGGGCGGGCGAAAGAAGCTCACGCACCGTGTCGTCCGGCTGCTCGGCTGCAAGCTGGATAAAGCCCTTGACCGCCCCCAGGGGATTGCGGATCTCATGAGCCAGCACTGCCGCCATACGCCCTAGATGAGCCAGGTGCTCAAGTTCGGCCTGGTGCAACCGCCAGCGTGCAGCGCGCCGTGCGGCCAGCACGGCATATAAGGACAGAAGGACTAGCGCCAGCCCGCTTAGCATGGAAATCAGCACATTGTGCCGGGCGTGAACTACGAGAAAGTCCGCCGAAGAGGCATCGAGATCGATTCTGGCGATTCGCAGGCCGGTCCGGGAGTTGAAAGGCGCTTCGATGCGGAAGATACGGCCTTCGGGCCGGTTGAGAAAAGCTTCGTGGAACAGTTCACGCCCCGACCACAAAGGCGCCAGCTCGGCGTCGGTTTGGTCCGCCTGATTTTTCGAATAGATGGTTAGGGCCACCAGAGCTGGTTCCTCGGCGGACACATATTCGAAGACGGCTTGTTCGGATAATTCCTCCGGCAAGGCGCCAAGAAGGCTGATAACGTTCGCTGCCCGACTGCGCAGAAAAACCGCCCGTTGCGCTTCAAGCTCCCTGAATGTGCGTATCGAGCTCAGCAGCAGGACCACGGGTAGAATGGCCAGCAGCGAAAACGCCAAAGGCCGGGTGGCTTGCTTGACTTTTTCCAGAACGATCGCCGGCCGCATAGTCCGCCTGGATATTGTGACACGCTACGGCGCGAAGTGCAGAGTGTGCCGACAGCGGGATGCGGTTTTTGCACTCCTACAGATGGGCGAGGTGTAGCAAAGCATAAGGCGCAAGGGTTTGGACATTGGATGCTGAATTGCAATATTCTGAGCGGGAGAGAAGCCGCATGAAACTGGTGCTCTATTTTGTGATAGTTTGGCTGGCTGCCGGCCCCGTGATTGGGGCGGAACAGGCAATGGCGCCTGTCACGGCGGACGCGCCCAAAGTTGAGTTGACAGGCGTCATCGAAGCGGTACAGCTTCTGCCCGGCCAAGGCGTTCCCTACATTACGTTGAAAAGCGAAAAAAGACCGGTTCGCGTGATTCTCGGTTCGATGCGCTATTTGATGGAAAGAGGCTTCAATCCGAAAGCCGGTGCGGAAATCCAGATTAAAGGCTTCAAAGTGGGGGACGATGTTTATGCTTCAAGCGTAACGTTAACTGCTGAAAACAAAACGTTGCAGCTTCGCGATGACGCCGGCCGGCCGCTGTGGTCGGGCGGCGCCGTGCGAGGGGGGCGAGGCAAAGGGCGTGGGGCGCGGTAACTGTTGAGAAAATTACGGATATCCTTCTAACGGAGTGGCCGCCCCCATGGGCGCCCCAGGCACTTTCCTTGCAGTAAGCGCCCTGGAACATATTGCTGCGGTTTGTGCTACATGCTACGCACGCCCAATGCGGCGATGTCGTCCACACGCAGCGTCTCTTTGACGATGAAAGGCTCACCGTAGCGGGCGCCAATCAAATTGCCGTAAAAACGGGCAATGGCCGCCAGGCGCTCGCGGATTTCGGACTGATTCGGGAAAAGAGAGCCGCCTGCGTCGCCCTCTCCATATTGTGAGCGGTAACTTAATAAGGCCGCCATGCGGCGTTCGAACTGGGCGCTGATGTCCACCACGAAGGACGGCTTAACGTTGGCGTAACAGGAGGCATAGATGATCTGCTTAGGGCGGTGTGGCTCGCTGCTCGGCTCGATTTTGCGCAACCCGGCCAGAAAACAGGCTTCGTAGCCTAGCTCGCTGGCCCGGTAATGATCCGGGTGCCGGCCTTCCCAATAGGGGAGTATGACCACGCGCGGGCGAAGCTCGCGCAGCCGGAGCGCGAGCGAGAGCCGCGCGGCGAGCGTATTCTCCAAGCGAGCGTCTGGCAACCGAAGATTGTCTCGAAAAGCCAGCCGCAGGTGGCGCGCGGCTTGCTGGCTCTCGGACAACCGTTGTTCCGGCGTGCCGCGCGTGCCCATTTCTCCGGCCGTGAGGTCCAGCACGCCGGTGCGGTAGCCCAGCTCAGCCATGCGAATGAGCGTTCCGCCGCAGGTCTGTTCTACGTCATCCGGGTGAGCTGCAATGGCTAGTATGTCGACGGTTTCAGGCACTTTGCTGCCTCACCAGCGCCATTCTGGACGGCGGTAGTAGCGGTCGCGCGGCTTGAGGGCATTTACCAAAACCATTCCCGCCAAAAAGCCTCCCACATGAGCGAACCAGGCTACTCCGCCTTGAGAAAGGTGCGAGTAACCGATCGATCCCAGGCCGCTAAAAAACTGCACAAAAAACCAATAGACCAATATTAAAGAGGCCGGCACTTCAATCGTTGTCAGGAAAAAGAATATGGGCACCAGGGTCACAATGCGTGAGTGCGGGAATTTGATCATATAGGCGCCCATGACCCCGGCTATCGCCCCGCTGGCGCCGATGGTTGGAACGCGGGAGTAAGGGTTGAAGGCTACATGCACCAGGCCCGCAGCCACCCCGCAAAGCAAATAAAACAGCAGATACTTGCCGTGGCCCAGCAGATCTTCGACGTTGTCCCCGTAGATCCACAAAAACCACATATTGCCTATCAGATGCAGCCACCCCCCGTGCAAAAACATTGAGGTCAGCAAAGAATCCAGCCGCAGCCGGGCCGGAATAATTCCGAAACTGGCAATGAAATGGTTAAGGGAAAAGGGATCCAGCGAGAGCTGAAAAAGGAAGACCAGACAGTTTATGAAGATTAGCCATCTGGTAACGACCGGCTTGCTATAACTGGGTTGAGAATCTCGCAGCGGAATCATGAGACTGGTGCACCGCCCCGTTATTCGACGGGCGGCATCCGGTAAACGTAAATAACGTGCGGCCGCTGGTAGACGAACACCTTTTCTATACGCTCCGGCCGCCATCCCATGATCTCATAGTCGTGACTTACCACGCGTGCGCCGGGCCTCAGCTGTTTCTTCAATATAGGTTTCAGCTTCTCATTGGTCAGCCGCTGTAGATAAAGCGTGACCACGTCCGCATCACGGATGTCAACCTCCAGCAGGTTGCCTTCAATGACCTTGACCTGGTTCTGCAAGCCCAGGGCGGCGGCTTTCTCGCTAGTCTGCCTGACCAGCTTCGACGAGAGTTCCACGCCTACCGCTCGGGCGCCGAACTTCTGGGCGGCCATGAACAGGATGCGCCCGTCGCCGCAGCCCAGGTCGTAAAGGACCTCGCCCGGCTTCAGCTCAGCCGCCTCGAGCATTTTGAGGACAACCGGTTCCGGGGTGGGGACGAAAGGCGCCAGATTGTTGGGCGACAGGCGGTTCTGGGCTTGGGCGACCATGCAAGCGGCCGCGCCCGCCAGCGCCGCAACGGCCAGATGCCTCCATCTCGCCATAATTCCTACTGCCCCTTTGATGCTAACTGTCGCTCGTTTTTATTTTGCCAGATCCGTGTGATCATCTCCCCCACCGCGCGCCACATATCTCTTGGACGTGTGATCGTGTATTCGGTTCCTTTAAAAAACCGGACCACGTTACCAATGGCGTCCCGCCAGGGGATCAGCTCCGGGAAAAGGTTGTAATTCAGGTAGAACAGTGGGAAGCGGAGGGGCCCGATCTTCCGCAACTCGTCGGCCGAGAGGTTTTGTGAAAGCAATGCTTTTGGTCCGGCTAAAATCATCGCATCGACGCCTTTTGCTTCCGTGATTTCCCGTTGCAACAATTCAGCCAGGAAGAGCGCTTCTCCGTTGCGATGGCTTAGCCGCCCGACATCTATCGTTCCCAGGTTCAGCGACTCCAGGGCGGTGCGCAGACCTGCGTAATCGATCCGTGAGGCTTCATCTTGGCGGAATATTACGCGCTGCTCTTGCAGGTTGAACGCCACCAGGGTGAACTTGCTTACTCTGGGATCGCGGGCGATGCTGCGAATGATGGAAATCAAAGCGTTGCGATCCAGGGGTTGAAGCACGGCGGCGTTGGGGTTAGGCGGGGCGAAATTCACCAGCACTTTAACGTTAATACCATCTTCCGGCGAGGCTCGGGTAACGGGCTGGTCTTCTTCGAACACCTCGTAACGGCTTACGGCCAGCTCTCCCGGCGCCAGCGTCAAGGCAACGTCCTTGTCCCGCTCGGCTAAAGTGGCTTCTACCTCCCAGTGGTAGGTGCAAAGGCGCTCACTCGCGTCCCGCATGAGCCAGTCTACTTTATAGGTTCCTTCACCCATGTCGAAGCTGCCTTCCAGGTAGGTTTCACCCCGCGCGTCGGCTTCTATAGGAGGTACGCGGAAATACTGGGCGAAATAGATCGGCCGGGCTGTTTCCTGTTGCGGCGTTACACGGAATATTATCGTCAGATGGTTTCCGCTTCCGGCCAGTTCCTTGAGCGGAATGGTCACCCCGTAGCCGGCGTGCATGCGCAGATCAAAGCCCAGGGTGGCTTTGCGAATCGGAGTAACGTTGCAGGACAGATCCTTACGGTTCTCATCAAGTTCGAGAGCGGCCAGATCGGTTTGGATCAGGCGCACATCACCGCCGGCCCCGAATTCACCCATGATATCCTGCGCGGCGATGTGGCAGTTGTGTAAAAGAAAAAAAGCAACTGCCCACCTCATCACCCGCCTCCGGCTTTTTATTGCCGCGAACGGGCCGGTTGGATTATTGGCGGCGCAAGACACTGCCAGAAACATCTTACCACCGCAATCCGCCGTCCTGAGGTGCAGCCCTGGGATGCGGAGCCTTCAATCGATGCGGCGCAATTGCACCCAGTTCTGGTTTGAGCCGACGTTTGGATTGAAGCCGGCTTCATCGCTTAGCAGATATTCGCCGCGGTTGTTCCTCCAAGCTGAACGATAGCCGCCGGGCAGCTACACCGGGTAATCTTCGTTGGGGACGCCGTAGGCGTCTACGCCGCGGGTGGCGCGGCTGAAGTTTTCCGCGATGCGGTCGTAGGTTTGCTGGCACCGCTCGTACCCCTCCATGATCATGTCGCTGATTTCCTCCTGGGTCCGGCTCAGCCTCCGGCTAAGCTCGCCTATGTTTTGAATCTGCCGGATCTGGTTTTGGGTTAAGTACTGAACCAGTTGCTGATAGCGCGCATACCACTGCTTGTCAACCCTGAAGGATCGCGTGATCAGCTCGAAAACCGCGGCTGAGCCGTCAAGCCGGCCCTTTGGCGCGCGGCAGGCGACCAGATAATCCAGGTTCCAGATCGTTATGGTTGTAAAGCCGCTCAACCCAGGCATAGGACCCGATTGAATCATCTGGGCCACCCCGAAAATCTCTTCCTCGAAAGGTTGCCCGGCCAGTGTGTATTCGATCCGGATTCTGCCGCCCTCGGCCCGGTAACCCCAACCCTGAGGCGTGGCGCCTGCGGCCGCGGCCTGCGCCGATTCGGCCAAGCGGGGAGCCCCAGCTTCGCTTATCAATCGCAAGCCGGCGGCCTCCCCGCGCCGGCGCGGCAGAACGATTTTCTTAAGCGCATCTTTGATCCCAAGCGGCGGCTGAACTTCACTGCCTAAGTACAAGGAGCCGGGCGGGAACTGGGCCAGCGCCATCCGGTCGGTGGTCCAGAAGAACATTTCAGCCGGCAGAAGCTCCCACTGCCGGCCGCTGTCCGGATCCCGGAGCCTGAAATTTGCGCGAGCCGGTTGTGAGGGGTTGTTGAGCACCCATTGAATCCCACCTTCAAAAATCCAGCCGGCAGGGCCCAGCACCTGCATGGCGCGGCCGCCCAGACCTTGCTGGTCGACATAGCTGAACGTTTTAACAAGAAGCCCGCTTCCGGCGCCCCCTGAAGCTGCGCCAGAGCTTTGGGAAGGGGCTCGACTGCCGCAGGAGCACAAAACGGCAAACAACGCCAAGCTGAGCGCTCCGGTTAGTGTTCTGGCTGACATGGTTGAACGCTCCTGTGAATCCCCAAAAATAATTTATCGGCGGAAACAGTTCCACTCACTAGCGCGCTATGTTAGAGTGCATGAGAGTATGGCCTCCAGAAGCGTGAACAAAGTCATCCTGCTCGGCAACCTGGGCCGAGATGCCGAAACCCGCTATACCAGCTCCGGCAATGTAGCCCGGACCACTTTTTCGGTCGCCACCACCCGCCGCTGGAAGGATCAGCAAACGGGCGAATTCAAGGAGGAGACCGACTGGCATAATGTAGTGCTGTGGCGGCAGGAGAATCTGGCGCCTTACCTTACCAAGGGCAAGCAAGTGTATGTCGAAGGCCGCTTGCAAACCCGCAGCTACGAGGACAAAGACGGGCGCAAGATTTATACCACCGAAGTAGTGGCCGATGATGTAATACTGCTCGGCGGGCGCGGCGCCGGGGCGGAGGGGCCCGAAGATAATTTCGATCAGACGCCGCGAGCCACGCCGCGGCCCTCTGCGCGTCCTCGTGAAGAGCAGCCGCCGGATTTTGAGCCAACCGACGACGACGTGCCATTTTGAAGTGCGTGCTGAGGCTGGCGCTTGCCAGCGGTACGCGCCGGAGGGTCGCATTATCTGCGCGGCAGCTTTCTTGGCCGCTTCAGTTTAGGAGTACAGTACTCTATAATCCTATTTTGGGCGTGCGGTAGGAGCCCGAAATCGAGCGGTGGGGAGGCGGCGATGAGTGTGCCTGCCAAGGTGCTCGTTATTGACGATGACGCAGACCTCCGGGCGGCGGTTCGGTCGATGTTGGAGTCGAAAGGCTACGCCGTGGCGGAAGCTGAGTCGGGCAAGGAAGGTTTACGCAAGGTGGCGGAGGAAAAGCCGGACCTGATTCTTCTGGATGTAATGATGGAGTGCGATTCGGAAGGCTACGGGGTGACCTATGCCATCAAACACCGTGCGGATTATGAGCCTTATCGCGGAATTCCGGTGATTATGATGTCGGCCATTCAGGAAAGCCCGGATGAGCTGTTCGCAATGTCGCCCGAAAGCGAAATGATCCGACCGGATCGCTACTTAACCAAGCCGGTGAATATGGACCTCCTGCTCGAAGTCGTCGAAAAGGCCCTGGCCGAGCGCCTTCCCCGATCGGTGGCTAATCAGTGAGTCCGGCAAATCCAGAATCCCTTCGCGCGGCATCCGCCGCCGAGGCGCCTGCGGTGCATAGCGGCGAGACGATTGTCGTGATTGATGACGACCGCGCCATCCGTCTTTCCTGCGAAAAAATTCTGACCAAGGCCGGTTACCGGGTAGAGTGTTTTGAGACCGGCGCCGCAGGGCTGGAGGCAGTGGCCAAGCTCAAGCCGGCGCTGGCTCTGGTGGATTTGAAAATGCCGGGCATCAGCGGCATGGACGTCATCAGCCGGCTGCGCGAAATCGACCCCAACATACTTACTGTGGTCATAACCGGCTATGCCACCATCGATACGGCCGTCGAGGCCATGAAGGCCGGCGCTTATGATTTTGTCCCAAAACCTTTCTCGCCGGATGAGCTGCGACTGATCGTCAAACGCGGGCTGGACCACCGCCGCCTGATGCTAGAAAGCCAGCAGGCCGAAATGGAGCGGGAACTGCTCAAGCGGCGCTTCATAACCTTTGTCTCGCACCAGCTCCAGACGCCGCTGGTGGCCATCCATCAATACCTGGATGTCTTGCGTCATCTGGAAAACCCCGACCCGGCCAAGCTGCGCGAATGGCTGGATCGCTGCCTGGCGCGCACCGAGGAAATTCAAGCCATCATCAAGGACTGGCTTACTATTTCCAAGCTCGAAGGAGGCTTGCTGGCTCAGCAGCGGGTCAAGGTTGATCTTACCGAGGTCATAACCGAAATTCTGAAGACCTATGAGGTTATGGCGGCTTCTGAATCGGTCACCTTGGAAAACCAGATGCCGCCGGATGGTTGTTACGTTATCGGCGACCGAAATTGTCTGAGCGTACTGTTTGACAATCTGGTGACCAACGCTATCAAGTACAACAAGCCCGGCGGCAAGGTGACGGTCTCAGCCGAGCGGACGCCCGACGAGGTGATTGTTTCCGTGGCCGACACCGGCATAGGCATTCCGGAGAAGTACCGCCAGATGCTTTTCGGAGAGTTTTTCCGGATACAAGACGTCAAAAAGACGCCCGGCACCGGTCTGGGGCTGGCCATCGCTAAGCGGGTGGCCACCGAAATGGGCGGCAGCATAAGTGTGGAAAGTCAAGTCAATGTCGGCTCCACATTCCGGGTCAGACTGCTGGCCTGGAAGGAGCCGGTTTCTGAGACTACGCAGGGAAGGACGAATAATGGCCTCAAAGCACAAAATACTGATCGTTGACGATGACGCCGATTTCGCCGAGGCGATCGCGTCGTTTCTCGAAGCCAACGGCTACCAGGTCCTTCAGGCCCGCGACGGGAGCGAGGGGCTGCGCATAGCCAAAGCCGAGCGCCCCGATCTGGTTCTGATGGACGTAATGATGCGGGAGCGGACCGAAGGCTTCTTCACCATTCAGGAGATGCGGCGCAGGCCGGAGCTGAAGGATATTCCGGTCTTCGTTCTGACATCCATATACTCGCAGGTTCCCGGCTTTCGTATAACGCCGGAGGCAAGCTGGCTGGCTCACGATGCTTTCTTTGCCAAGCCGGTCAATCCCGCCGAGCTGCTCGAGAAAATTCGTCAGTTTCTGGACCGGCCGTCGGCCAAGGAGGTGAACTCATGAAAGTACTGCGTCTGGCCAAGGACAAGCTGGACCTGTTTGCTTCGGTCCTGCAGCAGTTCGGCGAAGTGCACGCGCCGGTACGGCAGGGTGAGAAGTTCGCTTTCCGCCGTCTTTCCCGGTGGTCGGAAGCCTGCCTGGATTACCAGCGCACGATACTTCCTCCGAAAAAGTATTTTTTGCCGCAGCGCGACACCCTGTTTGAGTACAAAGAAGGACAGGGCTATGTTCCCGTTATCGAAAGCGCGGATCGCCGCATCATACTTTTCGGCGTGCATCCCTGCGACATTTACGGGCTCAACATACTGGATATGGTGTTTACCGGAAAGTATGTGGATCCATATTACCAGGCGCGCCGTAAAAGCATAGCCATAATCGGTATCGATTGCACGCCCGATGAGCACTGCTTCTGCCGCTCCATGCGCGCCGATTTTGTGGATCACGGTTTTGACCTGTTCTTTAAGGATTTAGGCGACCGCTATCAGGTGCTGGTCGGAACCGCTCTCGGCGATGACATGGTGCTGGCTACCGGACCGCTGTTTGAGCCGGCCACCAAAGAGGATTTCGAGGAATACAAGCGGCGCTCTAGCGAAAAACGTAAGGCCTTCAAGCTGGACGTCGAAATTCGGGATCTGCCTGAAATTTTCGAAATGGAATACGACAGTACGCTATGGCGGGAGCTGGGTGAGCGCTGTCTAAGTTGCGGCAGTTGCAGCATGGTTTGTCCCACCTGCTATTGCTATGACGTTGTCGATGAAGTTCGACTGGGCTCGCGTGAAGGCCGCCGCACCCGCTCCTGGGATAGTTGCCTGTTTTCGACCCACGCACTGGTGGCTGGAGGCGAAAATTTCCGGGAAGGGCGTCCGGCCCGCATCAAGTTCCGCTATTACCACAAGCAGCGGGGTTTCGTGGCCGAATACGGCCGGCCCAGCTGCGTGGGCTGCGGCCGTTGTATCTCGGCTTGCCCAGTGAAAATAGATATAAGCGAAGTCATTAATAAGTTAAGGGGGATGGAGAATGTTACAGCTTAGTGAAGCCGTCGCCGGCCGGCCGGTGCTGGCGCCTAACCCCTACCAACCTTATATGGCGCGCATCGTCCGCATTTATAGGATGGTGGAGGATAATTATGTATTTACTTTCAGGTTCCTGGACGAAAGCATAGCCAAGGGATTTGATTATAAGCCGGGCCAGTTTGTAATGTTGAGCGTTCCCGGCACGGGCGAAGCACCCATTTCCATATCATCCTCGCCGACCAGGCCGGGTGTGCTGGAGTTATGTGTGCGCCGGGTGGGGCGCGTTACCAACGCCCTTTACCGGCTGCGCACCAACGACCTGGTGGGCTTGCGCGGTCCTTATGGCAACGGTTTCCCCGTCGAGGCCATGGCCGGCAACGACCTGCTAATCGTGGCGGGCGGCCTCGGCATGGCGCCGCTACGCAGCCTGCTGTGGTACGCGCTCGACAACCGCGAGCGGTTCCGCGACATAACTCTAATGTACGGCGTCAAGAACCCGTCGCAGATGCTGTTCCGCGACGAACTGTCCTCGCTGGTCGACCGTGACGACATGAAGTGCCTGCTTACGGTGGATGCGGATCCCACCGGAACCTGGAAATACCATATCGCTTTACTGCCAAAGCTGTTTGACTATGCCACGGTTAATCCGGCTACAACGTACGCTGCGGTTTGCGGGCCGCCGGTGGTTTACCGCTTCGTGCTCCAGCGCCTGCTCGAGTTGGGCTTCTCCAAGGACCGTATTCTAATGTCGCTCGAGCGGCGCATGAAATGCGGCGTGGGCAAGTGCAATCATTGTTCGGTGGGCTACAAGCTGACTTGCTTGCACGGGCCTATCTTCACTTACTGGGATGCGATTAACCTGCCGGAGATGATCTAATGGCGAAACCAACAATTGGAGTTTTTGGACTTACCGGATGCGCCGGGGATCAACTGGTTCTGCTCAACTGTGAAGATGAGTTGCTGGAGCTGGCCCAACTGGTCGACATCCGTGATTTTTTGATGGCTAACTCAGCTAATGACACCGAGTGCCGCCTGGACCTGGCCCTGGTCGACGGGGCGGTGCTCAGCCGGCGCGATGAAGAGGATTTGAAGAAAATACGCGAGCGCTCCAACCTGCTGGTGGCGCTCGGAACCTGCGCCGTCTGGGGTGGGGTGGCGGCCATGGACCGTTACGACGACCGCTCGAGGCGGCTGGCCGAAGTTTATGGCGAAGCGGGCGCAAAATACGATTCTCTGCCGGCGCGCGCGCTGCATGAAGTGGTCAAGGTGGATCTGAGCATTCCCGGCTGTCCCATTGACAAGCAGCAGTTGCTCGCGGCCGTCGCCAGCCTGCTGAACGGCGATCTGCCGGTACTGCCGCAATATCCTGTGTGTACCGAATGCCGCTGGAGGGAAAACAACTGCCTGCTCATTGAAAAGGGGCTGTTCTGCTGTGGTCCGGTTACGGCCGCAGGTTGCGGCGCACTGTGCCCCAGCTTGAACATTCCCTGCGTGGGGTGCCGCGGCCCGGCTGCCGACGCCAACCTGGAATCGGCTCTGGCCATGTACCGAGAGAAAGGTTATACGCCTGAGGAAATTGCCGCACGGTTGCGCACCTTTGCGCCGCAGGCAGTGGGAGGTGAGGCATGAAGAAAACGATCCGAGTAAACCATCTGGCGCGAGTGGAGGGACACGGCGGCGTGACCGTCGAGTTGGACGGCCGTTCAATCGGCGCCGTGCGTTTCGATATTTTCGAAGGCGCACGCCTGCTGGAGTCGCTGGCTCGCGGGCGGAGCTACCTGGATGTGTCTCAGATCGTCTCGCGCATTTGCGCCATCTGCTCGGTGGCGCATTCGCTCACTTCCATTAAGGCCACGGAAAAGGCCTTTGGGGTAAAGCCCACCCCGCAAACCGAGCTGCTGCGCGACCTGCTGTTCCGGGGCGAGGATATTGAAAGCCACGCCTTGCATGTATTTTGCCTGGCCGTGCCGGATTACCTGAATTACCCGAGCGTGCTGGCGCTGGCTGCGGATATGCCGGAGGCGGCCCGGCTCGGATTGAGGCTCAAGAAGCTGGGTAACACCATACAAGAAGTAATTGGAGGCCGGGCGGTGCATCCGGTCAACTGCGTAGTGGGCGGCTTTGGAAAACTTCCCTCCAATGAGCAACTGGTGGCGCTGAGGGACGAACTCAAGTGGGCGGCCGAGGCCAGCGAAAAAGTGGTTGAGCTGGTGGCCTCGTTGCCTCCGGCCGAATTCGGGTCCAAAGACACGGTTTTCGCCGCGCTGATTCCGGGCGGCGATTTCGGCTACGGTTATTATGCCGGTGACCAGATCGGCGTAATGATAAACGGCAAGTTGGAGAAGGTTCCGGCCGAACAGTACCGGTCGGTGGCCAACGAACGCCCCGTGCCGCACTCGCACGCCAAACATAGTTCATACCAAGGGCGCCCCTTCATGGTTGGTGCGCTGGCGCGCCTGACGATAAACGGCGGCCTGCTAAACGGTACCGTGGCCGGTGTGAAGGAAAAGTTCGGGCTAAAGCTACCCAGCGGTAACCCCATGGATAATAACAAAGCCCAGGCTCTGGAACTGGTCTACGACATCCGGCGTTCACTTGAAGTCGTCGAGCAGATTCTGGCCGAGGGCTTGAGGGACGAGGCGCCTGTGCCGGTCAAGCCCAAGGCGGGTTCCGGAACGGGTGTGACCGAAGCACCGCGAGGCATGCTGGTGCACAGCTATAGCTACGATGACCAGGGCCGGTTGCTAACAGCAGATGTAATCACGCCCACGGCCTTTAATGCCGCCAGCGTCGAGGATCACCTCAGATGCGCGGTGGAGGCCAATTCCGCCGACAGCGACGAAGTTCTGACGCGCAAGCTGGAAATGATAGTGCGGGCTTACGACCCCTGCATCTCCTGCTCGGTGCATTTAGTTCGGAAACGCAATGCTCCTTAGCCGCCTGTTTCCCCGCCGGTCGCTCAGATCGAAGCTCATACTGCATTACGGGGTGATTCTGGCGATCGGCGGGCTGGTAACCTCGGTGGTGGGTTCCTATATAGTAACTTCGGCGCTAGAAGCTCAGGTTCGCAAAGCGGTCGATAAGCGTTTCGTCACGACCCGCACGGTTTACGAGGAATATTTGCGCCATTTGCATCTGAGTGTGGAGCTGGCGGCTTCCGGGACGACTATACCGGATTACCTGGCGAGGAAGGACACTGCGGCTTTGCTCAAGTACCTGAGCCGGATCCGTAGAGAAGGCGGTTTCGATTTTCTGACACTTACCAACCGTGAGGGCCGGGTCGTGCTTCGCACTTCGCGACCGGAGGTGAGCGGCGACGATGTTTCAACAATTCCTCTGCTAGCCTCAGCGCTGGACGGACGAAGCCTGGCTTCAACTGAAATCGTAAGTTTGAGCTTCCTGGGGGAGGAGGACCCGCGGCTGGCCGAGCAAGCGCGCATGAAGGTTATGCCCACGCCTCGCGCCAAACCTACGGCGAAAACGGAGCTGGATTCAGGAATGGTCATGCTGGCGGCCACGCCGGTTCTCGATCCCGGCGGCCGCACCCTTGGCGTGCTCTACGGCGGCGTATTGCTGAACCAGAACTTCACCATAGTTGACAGGGTCTGGGAGCTGCTTTTCCGGGGTGAACAGTTGAACGGCGAAGAAGTGGGCGCCGTCACCATCTTCCAGGATGACGTGCGCATTTCGACCAACGTACGCAATGCCGCCGGCGACCGGGCGCTGGGGACATTGCTGGCGGCCGAGGTTTACGACACCGTGGTCGGCGTAGGTCAGCCCTGGCTGGGGCGGTCTTTCGTCGTAAAGGACTGGTTCATCAGCCGCTACGAACCGATACGGGATTCAAGCGGCAAGGCCATCGGGGCGCTGTTTGTGGGCATCCTGGAGCGTTCCTATGCGGCGACGCGCGACCGGGTAGTAATCTCCTTTATGGCCATCGCCACCATCGGATTCTTCCTGATCATCGCCATAACTTATTACGAAATCCACCAGATCACCAAACCGATAGCGCAGATGGTGGAGGCCACACGCAATATAGCCGCCGGCCGGTTCGACCAGGAAGTGGAGGTTGCTCCTGGTGATCAAGGCGAGATTGCCCTGCTGGCGGAATCGTTCAACCTGATGTTGAAGAGCCTGCGCACGATGAAGGCGGACCTGGAGGAATGGGGGCGCACGCTCGAGCAGAAAGTGCGCGAGCGTACCGATGAGCTGGTGGCCATGCAGGCCAGGGTGTCGCAAAGCGAACGGCTAGCTTCGCTCGGCATGCTGGCTGCCGGCGTGGCTCATGAGATCAACAATCCGCTCGGCGGAATACTAGCCTTGACCTCGCTTACGCTGGAGGATATGAAGCCCGACGACCCCAACCGCGAAAACCTGGAGGAAGTCGTTCATCAAACCCAGCGCTGCCGCGATATCGTCAAAGGCTTGCTGGAGTTCTCGCGGCAGAGCCGCATGGGCGCCGATCTGGTGGACATCAACAAGGTCCTAGACGATACGCTGGCTCTGATCACCCGGCAGGCGGCGTTTTTCAACGTCAGCATCGTCAAAGCCTACGATCCGGAGCTGCCCGCGGTGATGGCCAATAAGAGCGAGCTCCAGCAGGTGTTTATGAACATCCTGGTGAATGCCGCGCAAGCCATTGAGAACCACGGCCGGATCACCATAAGGACGCGTACCTCCTCCGACCACGAGGCGGTTGAGATCGAAATTTCCGACACCGGACATGGGATCCCGCCCGAACACATCGGGCGCATCTTTGATCCATTTTTCAGCACCAAGCCCAGTGGCCAGGGTACCGGTCTCGGTCTTTCTATCGCCTACGGCATCATAACTTCGCATCGCGGCACAATCAATGTTGACAGTGAGGTTGGCAAAGGCACGACCTTCACCATACGGCTGCCGATAGCCACCGGCTCGGCGCAGGTCAGCGAAGAATAAAACCTGCTGCTTTTTGACTTGCCGGCATCTGAATATGGAGATGATGAATGCGGCAACGAAGAGACCGGCAGCCAAGCCACGGTTGCTTATAGGTTTGGGCAATACGCTCATGGGCGATGACGGCATCGCCTACCACATCTTAGAGCGACTGGCCGGGCATCCCGGCTTGCCTGAAGACGTGGAGCTTCATTGGGGCGGCGCCGATTTACTGGCTGCGGCGGATTTAATGCTGGGGCGGAGCCGGGTCTGGGTCCTGGATGCCGTGGAAGACCCTGACCGGCCGGGCGTGCTGAAGATTTTGGATGACCTTTCCGAACTGGAAACCAATGTCCTGAGCGCGCATCAGCTTTCGGCGGCCGGCGAAATCGAACTGCTCAAACTGGTCGAGCCGGAGCTAAGGCATGTGCCGGTACGTTTGATGGGGGTGACCGTGAGCGGTTCTCGGACTTCAGCCGAGCTTTCGCCGGAGCTGGCCCGCGCGCTTCCGGAGCTTGTTGAGCAGTTGCTGGCGGAGCTGGCCCGGTGAGCCGGCGCCGGTTTTTGGTGCTTGCCGTGTTAATATACCCGCGATGGAAGGACGCTACGTACGTGAATCTGTTTCCGAGTACGCCGAATTCGCCCTGCCCAACGACACCAACGCGCTGGGGACGCTGTTAGGCGGCAAGGTTATGCATTTAGTGGATCTGGCGGGCGCCATGGCGGCCATGCGCCACGCCCGCCGGGTGGTGGTGACGGCTTCGATCGACTATATGACTTTCCTCCACCCCATACACGTGGGGCAACTGGTAATTTTGCGCTCGTCGGTGAACCGCGTCTTCCGCACCTCGATGGAAGTCGGCGTAAAGGTTTTTGTAGAAGACTTGCTGACCGGTGAGCTTCGCCACACCTGTTCGGCTTATCTGACCTTTGTGGCGATTGACGAGCAAGGACGGCCGGCTGCTGTGCCGCCGGTAATTCCTGAAACTGAAGACGAAAAGCGCCGCTACGAGGAAGCCGGACGGCGGCGCGCTGAGCGTCTGGCCCTGAGAGCCAGAGCCCAAAAGTAGGCGGCGCAACTCAGGCCTTGTACATGTACTTGATGGCCGGCTTGTAGATCAGCAAATTGGGAGCATCCTCGCGGGTAAGCTTAAGACAGCACTTGTCGTACCATTCAATGACGCCGTTGAGCGTTTCGCCGTCCTCAAGCACGACTACCATTGGTGTCTTCGCCTGCATCTGCTTGAGGTAGTAGTAGCATTCGGCATGTGTCTGCTCGGGTGGCGCCTGCTTCGGTTTTTGAATACGGCGCGCGCCGGCTTTTTCTTTCCCTCCGTTCAGACCGGGGCGAATAAGCTTACGATTTACGGTCTCCACGGGCATGACTCCTGATAAATTTAAGGAAAAGCCGGAAAAGCCCCGCACCAGTTTTCCAGGTTCGGTAAATTCGCGGGTGGAATCCGACTGTACACCCATTGAAACACAAAGCATGCAGCGTTGCAACCGGCCTCAGGCGCTGCGTTCGAGCAGCCAGTAGTCGAAGGCCAGGCTTTTCTGGATGTTACGCCGGGCCAAAGCTAGCAGCCGATCGGTGCGCGCTACTGCCGCCCGGATCCAATCGAGCGAAATCCGACGGGCCAAGTTTTCCAGCTCGCCTATAACGTCCGTATTGCGGATCGGACCACGTCCAAGGCTGAGCGCAAGTAGATCGGCCAGCAAGAGGTATAGCACCCTAAGGTAATCCTCCAGCTTATCGTCCCTTCGTGCGGCTATCAGTTCGGAGTGCTCCAGCCACCGATCGAAGGGAGCGATGCCGGCAGCCGTTCGAACCAGCGCCAGCATACTTTCGCGACGGCGTTCATAGTCGGCCAGATCCAGCGACACCGCAGTTCCAGGGCTGCCTCCGGCCAGCGCCGCGCGCAGTTCCGGGTGGTCCAGATTGCGCTCAGCCACGAAACGCCGCATTTCTTCCGCACTTAGCGGGGACAGGTGGAACGGAACCGCGCGGGAACGAATGGTGGGAAGCAGATCCTGTGCGTTCTGGGCGGTAATGATCAGGATCAGGTATGGCGGCGGCTCCTCCAGAGTTTTGAGCAATGAGTTGGCGGCCTGTTCATTGGCGCGGTCGAGTTGGTCTACCAGAAAGACTCGCCGTGTTCCCTTTTGCGGCAAATACTGAGCCCGTTCGCGCAGCAGGCGCATTTGCTGTATGGTTATCTGGCGCAGCGGACCTTCAGGCGGAAAAGTGACGAAGTCGGGGTGCGAGGCAAATATGAGCGGCTCTTCGGCTCGGCGCTCGGCAGGCCACTTTTCCCTTTCTTCTATAAGCGCCTGATTTTCCGGGCGGCTGAGATCGTCCTTCTCGATCAGGTCCGCGCGCCCGAGCAGCCGAGCGGCGAAGCGTCGCGCCAGCGTGGCCTTTCCGACACCCTCCGGCCCGGCCAGCAAGAGAGTCTGCGGGATGCGGTCCTGCTCGATCATGAGCTCAAGAGCCCGGACCACGCGTAAGTTGCCGCAAAAGTTATCAAACATGGCGCTTGTCCAGAAAATCCGCCACTTTCGCCCAAACTTTCTCGGCTACCTGCTCCACCGTGCCGCGGCCGTCTATAACCGCAATGCGCTCAGGCTCACCGGCCGCCAGTCGCCTGTAGGCCGCGGCCACACGCTGATGGAAAGTGGAATCCTGGTCATCCATGCGGGTTTCGCCGTTCGTGCCCTCCGTCCAGAGGCGCAGGTTGCGTTCGCGAGCGCGCGCCAAGCTGGTTTCGGGATCGACGTCGATGAGCAGCGTCAAATCCGGCTTGATGCCGCGGCAGGCGATGCGATCCAGATCGAGCACCACCTCGCGGCCCAAGCCGCGCCCCTCGCCCTGATAGACCAAGGTCGAATCCGTGAAGCGATCGGAAAGTACGATTTTGCCTGCATTCAAAGCAGGCAGAATAATCTCTTCCAGGTTCTGCGCCCGGCTGGCGAAATAGAGCAACAGCTCGGCCGTAGGACAAAGCTCATGGTTGGCCGCATCGAGAAGAATCCGGCGGATCTGGTTGCCTATCGAAGTACCGCCCGGTTCGTAGTTTTCGACAACCTCATAGCCGGATTGGCGCAGCCGGCGCGCCAGCAGGCGCAGTTGAGTGGTCTTGCCGCTGCCGTCCATGCCTTCAAAGGTGATAAACACACCCCGGCGCGCCTCATTCTCCGACATAATCAAATCCCATTTTGCGCCGGTGCGCCTGCCCTTTCCCAGCCAGCCGCTGACCGGCCTTACGCTCAGCGCAAGCCTTTCGGTCATGCGCGAACCGAATCCAACTGCTTTGGGGTTCAGTCGTACACATAATGAAAGACCTTTTTAAGATCTTCCCAAGCTTCACGCTTGGCGGACTGGTTGTACTGGCGCAGCAGGAACGAGGGATGATATGTGACCATTACCGGGATGCCTTGCCAGCGGTACCAGTTGCCGCGCATGCGGCCAAGCGGATCCTTGCGGCCGAGCAGGCCGCGGACTGCCGTTGCCCCGAGCAGGCAGATGGCTTTAGGCCGAATGGCCAGCAATTGCCGCTCCAGAAATTGCTTGCAGATTTCGATTTCATCGGGCTCGGGCGTGCGATTGCCGGGCGGCCGGCACTTCACCACGTTGCAAATGTAGACATCCTTACGGGCAAGCGGGATGCCTTCCTTGCGCGCGGTCCCCTCGATCATCTGCGTTAAAAGCTGTCCGGCGCGGCCTACGAAGGGCAGCCCCTGCTCATCTTCTTCGGCGCCTGGGCCTTCACCCACAAAAACCAGCCGGGCGGACGGATTGCCTGACCCGAAAACGATTCGTTTGCGCCCCTCGTGTAGGCGGCAGCGGCGGCAGTCGCCGATGTCCTGCTCTATGATTCGAAGCTGCGCGGCGGGATCTGCGGCAGCTTTCGTTTCTGCTGCGGCGACTTCGGCGCTGCCGGTTTCCGAAACGGCCGGCGGCAAGGCGGACGGCGTGCGGCGATAGATGTACTTAAAGCCTAGATCCCGGTAGTAAAGCAAATAATTTCTGAGCAGCTCCTGGTTCATTGCGCGGCGTGCAGCGCCAGACGTAACTTGAGCGCCTCGTCCAGGATGCGATCGGCTATTTCGCGTTTGGAGGCAGGCGGCAGCGTTAGGGTCTCTCCGGTCGCCAGCGCCAGTATTACTTCATTGCTGTCGGATTCGAATCCGGACCCCGGCCGGCCGACCAAATTGCCTACCACCATGTCACAATTCTTTGAACGCAGCTTGCGCCGCGCTTCTTGGGCGAGGTTTTCGGTTTCGGCGGCAAAGCCTATCAGCAGGCGGTCACCTTTCTTGCTGCCCAGTTCGGCCAGAATGTCAGGCGTAGGTTCGAGCTCCAAAGAAATGCGCGTGGCGGTTTTTTTGATTTTCTGTTCCGGTACGCGGGCTACGTGGTAATCGGCAACGGCGGCGGCTTTGATAAGAATGGTGGCCGGCTCAAGCTGAGCCAGCACCGCCTCCCGCATCTCAGCGGCAGTACGCACCTTGATCAATTCGACGCCGTAGGGCGCCGGCAGACTCACAGGTCCTGAAATCAGGATGACCCGGGCGCCTCGGACCGCTGCGGCTTCGGCCAGCGCATAGCCCATTTTTCCTGTGGAGCGGTTGGAAATGAAGCGCACCGGATCCAGTGGTTCCTGCGTCGGGCCGGCTGTCACCAGTACGGTTTCGCCTTCCAGATCGTGGCGCGGGCTGAGTTTATGAAAAACAGCTTGGGCGATGGCGGCCGGATCGGCCATCCGGCCGGGTCCCACTACGCCGCAGGCCAGCGCCCCCTCCTCCGGGCCTACAATTAGGTGGCCGCGAGAGCGTAACACAGCCATGTTAGCCTCGGTGGCCGGGTGACGCCACATGTTGGCGTTCATGGCCGGAGCCAGGATGACCGGCCCGGTGAAAGCCAGGTATAGCGTAGACAAGAAATCATCCGCCAGGCCGTGGGCGAACTTAGCCATGAGGTCGGCGGTGGCGGGCGCTACAACCAGAAGGTCGCCGCTTCGCGCCACTTCGATGTGCGCGACTGCGCTGGCCAGGGTGTCTGCCGAACCGCTTTCCGGGAAAAGTGAGGTTATAACACGCCGCCCGGTCAGCGCGGCGAAGGTGAGCGGAGCGACGAATTGCCGGGCGGCGGCGGTCATAATCACCTGGACTTCGGCGCCGCCTTCGACCAGCTTGCGGGCCAGCTCGGCGGCCTTATACGCGGCAATGCCGCCGCCTACGCCGAGTATGGCGCGCATGGCTTAGCCCTCCTGGCTGGCTTCCCTGCCGAGAGTCTTGTCTGCGTAGGGATCCTCCCACTTCACCAATCCCCGGCGCGCCTCTTCCATGGCGATCACCGTGGGCTTTTTGGAAGTGGTCGGCAGATAAGGCCGGGCTCCGCTTTGCAACTGGCGGGCCCGTTTGCTGGCTACAATGATCCACCGGTAGATGCTTTGTTCCTGATCGTCCGGAAGAGTGTAAGGAATGCTGTTTTTATGGATTTTCTCAACCATAGGCCCTGCTATGTGCGACGTCATTCGCTGATTTCTTCGAATGTCTCCAGTATCGGTCGGATCTGGTCTTCCTGCCGGATGCGGCGAACTCGTTCGGCTTTAACGATCGAAGCCAGGGTGTCGACAGCGATCTCCACTTCGCGGTTCACCACGATATAGTCGTAAAGAGCGTAGTTTCGAATCTCCTCCGCCGCTTCACGCAAACGCCGCCGGATCACCTCATCGGAATCTTCCCCGCGGTCGCGCAAACGTTGTTCCAGAATCTTGCGGGAAGGAGCCAGGATGAAGATGCTGACCGCATCCGGGATCCGACTCTTTAATTGTCGCGCACCCTGGACGTCGATGTCGAGCACCAGATCCTTGCCTTGGGCGCGGGCTTGATCGAGAACGCTGCGGTGGGTGCCGTAGTAGTTGCCGAAAACCTCCGCGTATTCAAGGAATTCGTCCTGGGCGATGCGGCGCTCGAACTCCTCCCGGCTTATATAGTAGTAATTCTGGCCAGGCTTTTCTTTGCCACGCGGGAGCCTGGTAGTGTAAGAAATTGAAAACAAAAGATTTAGGTTTTTCTTTAGAAGCTCACCGACCAGCGTGGATTTCCCTGAGCCGGATGGGGCCGATATGACAAAGACTATGCTCATTCCAGATTCTGCACCTGTTCGCGAATCTTTTCGACATCCGCTCTCAGATCCAGGGCCAGGCTAGTCAGATCAAGTCCGGCTTCGCCTAGAGCTGAGCTTTTCGAGAGTATGGTGTTGAGCTCGCGCGCCATCTCCTGAAGCAGGAAGTCTAGCTTCTTGCCCACTTCTCCCCCTGCCTCAAGCATGGCAATTACCTCGGAAGCGTGTACCTTGAGACGCGTCAACTCTTCGGCGATATCGCTGCGGTCGGCCAGGATAGCCGCTTCCTGAGCCAGCCGCTGCGGATCCAAGGCAACACCCGCCAGTAGTTCAGCCAACCGCTCTCGCAGGCGCTTTGCGAAAGCTTCGAGCGCTGCATCGCGGAGCGCGTGCATGCGAGACGTGGCGTTTAAGATCTTGACGGCCCGTGATTTCATTTCAGCGGCGAGCGCTGCTCCTTCCCGTTCCCGGAAAGCGTTTAAAGCTTCAAGCGCCTCCTGCATGGCGCCGAAGACAAGATCGGCCATCGCCTGGCCGGCGTCGGGCGACCTTTCGCCTGCGAGCATGCCGGGCGCCAGCAGAAGCCGGTTCAGGTCAGGATCCCCGCCGAGACCATACTGGGCGGCTGCCTCTCGGAAAGCTTTCAGATAGGATTCGAGCAGGGGCCGGTTCAGGGTTCCAATGCCTGCAGCTGCGGGGGTAAAGACGATCTTGACCTGAAAATGGCCGCGCGCGGCATGACGTTTCACCAGCTCGCGCAAGCCGTTTTCCAGCCCTTCCAACTCGTTGGGAAGATGAAAATGCATGTCGAGCGAGCGGTGATTGACGCTTTTGACGGTGAGCGAAAGATTGCCGGCCTCGGAGGATTTCTCAACGCCGGCAAAGCCGGTCATGCTGCGCACTCTCATATTTCAGCCGCCTTTACCGCGCCTAGCAATTGCAGTTCACAAAGCTTTTGGTAAATGCCGCCCCGGTTCATCAGCTCCTCATGAGTGCCGGTCTCGACAATGCGGCCCTGGTCAAGAACCACGATTAGGTCCGCACGGCGTATGGTGGCGAGGCGGTGGGCGATGACAATTACAGTTCGGCCTTTCATCAGTGTTGCCAGAGCCTGCTGCACGAGCGCTTCCGATTCGCTGTCAAGCTGGCTGGTGGCTTCATCCAGGATTAGGATGGGCGCGTCCTCCAGCAGCGCCCGCGCAATGGCGATGCGCTGCCGTTGGCCTCCGCTCAGCCGGAACCCGCGCTCTCCGATGATGGTGTCGTAGCCGTGCGGCATCTTCTGGATGAATTCCTCGCAGAGAGCATTGCGAGCCGCTTCGCGCACGGCGCGCATGGAGATGTCCTGCCGCCCGTAGCGGATGTTGTTGGCCACAGTGTCGTTGAACAGGAATGTTTCCTGCGGCACTATGGTGATTTTTTGCCGTAGACTGGCGAGCTGGTAATCACGTATATCGCGCCCATCAATGAGTATGGCGCCTTCGGTAACGTCGTAAAACCGTGGCAGGAGCTGAACCAGCGTGGATTTGCCAGCGCCGCTTGGCCCGGCCAGTGCGACAATCTGACCGGCCTTTACTTCCAGATTGATGTTTTCCAAACGGAATGCATTGAAAGCGTTGGGGTATTGAAAACCTACGTGGTCGAACACGATGCTTCGCTCAAAACGCTTGAGCGGAACGGCGCCGCGGCGTTCCTGTATAGCCTCGGGACGATCCAGATATTCGAAAACTCTCTGGGTGGCGCCGAGCGCCTGTTCGAAAATGTTGTAAATGCCAGTAAGGCGCTTGACCGGTTCATATAGCATGAGCAGGGCGGCGACAAAGCTGGTGAACTCACCCGCCGTCATTTGGCCGGCTTTTATCTGAGTGCGGGCGTAGGTTAGCAGCCCGACGATGGTCACAGCGCCGAAAAACTCAATCAAAGGCGAAGCCAGAGCCTGCTGCGCTACGTAGTGCAAATTGCTGGCCTTCAGGCGGGCGGCGGCGTTGCGGAAGCGGCGTGATTCGTATTCTTCAGCCCCGAAAGCACGCACCACCTGGTGGCCGCTAAGCGTCTCTTGAAGTATCTGGCTAAGCTCGGCCATGTCATCCTGGGCTCGCCGCGTAGTGCGGCGAATGCGTTGGCCGATGCGGGCGGTGGGCACCAGCACGAATGGCAGTAGAGTGACGCTGACTAAGGCCAGCCGCCAGTCGGTGTCCAGCAGCATGTAGAGCAGCCAGGCGGCGATCGAGCTCTGGCGCAGCAAGTCGGCCAGGATGTGTGAGGTGGCCACCTGTATCCGGTCGATGTCGTTCATGATGGACGACATGAGCCGGCCGGTCGAATGGGAGTCGAAAAACTCGGCGCCGTGCCGCAGGATCTTGTCAAAAACCGTTTGGCGCATGTCGGTGACGGTGGACAGGCCCACGTAGTTGACCAGGTAGTTGCCCACGTAATCAGCCGCGCCTCGAACCATGAAAACGATCAGTATGCCAGCCGCGATCATGGTCCAAACGTTGTGAATCCAGGAAGGCAGCAAGTCGTTCAGGTGGAGCGTTGTTCCGCTGAAAGGCACCTTAAACAACGGAATCGGCGACTCATTGGGCACGGTGGTCAAAACGCGGTCAAAAACCGGACCGATCAACTTGGCCATGAGCATGTGCGTGACGCCCACGCACACCATCAGTAGGACCGACACCAGCAGCCACCCGGCGTAAGGGCGAACGTATCGCAGCAGCCGCGCCAGCTCCTTCACGGCGTCCTCCGGCGTTTTAAAACAAGAAGGCTGCCGCCGGCCATTAAACCGGTCTTTGACTGAGACAATTCACTCTTCAATGCGGGCCTCGTCAACCAGCATCACCGGGATGTCATCCCGTATGGGGTAGACCCGCTTGCACTGGTTACACTTAAGAGCGTTTTCGTCTTGCTTGAGCTCGACGGGAGTCTTGCAAATGGGGCAAACCAGAATATCCAGCAGCTCTTTGCTAATGGCCATTTGGGGCCTCCGGAAACATTTACGTTCGATCCAGAACCGTCGTCACGGCCTGCGGCCGGCGCCGCATCAGCCTGCAGCCATTTCCGCGCGCGCCTTAGCGATCGCTTCACGAAACTTTCTGGCGCGCTCCTCGATGACATCGAAACGCCCGGCGCGCACGGAAGCCGAATCCACCAGCTCACTGCCGACCGCTACCGCGCAAGCGCCGGCTTTCAGGAAAGCTCCGGCTGTCTCCAGGTTTACGCCGCCGGTCGGGATCATTTCAACTTGCGGCAAAGGAGCTTTCAGGGCTTTTATATACTTTGGACCGCCGACGTTGTCGCAGGGGAAGACCTTAACCATGTCGGCGCCTGCCTCCCAGGCGGTAAGAACCTCGGTCGGGGTTAGCGCTCCAGGAATGACCACGCGTGAGTAGCGCCGCGCCACTTCAATGGTGGCCGGCCGCAGCGTAGGGGTGACGATAAACTGTGCTCCGGCCAAAATACAGGCGCGAGCCGTCTCCGGATCGAGGACCGTGCCTGCGCCCAGAACAATCCTTTCGCCTAATTCGTCGGCCAGCTTTTCCAGAGCTTGTAGAGCGCCCGGGGTGGTCATGGTTATTTCAGCGGCTCGAATTCCGCCGTTTATAATGGCTTCCACTGCGCGTATGGCGCTTGCCGAGCTTTCGGCCCTTACGATCGGGACAATGCCGATATCGACAATGGCGGTCGAGATTTCACGTTTGTGCATGCTCTTATGATCTTACCAGCACGGTTTTAAGGGGCGCGTGGGCGCCCCGTAGAATTTCCACCTGCTTCGGCGATACTCCCAGCGCCTCCGCCATAAGCTCGCACAGTTCGGCGTTGGCCCGCCCCCTTTCGGGCGCCGACCGCAGGCGGATCTTTAATGTGCCATCGGCCAGGTTGCCGACGATTTCACTGCGGCCGCTAGACGCCGTTACCTTAACTCGCAGGTACAAATGCCCCTTTTCAGCTAGTTCCCGTCTCAGTTGCTTCAGATCCACGCCGGGCTCACTTGAAGATTACCTGGGCGATCACCAGTTGCGGCATCGCCTGGTTCCAGCTTTCAGGAATGTTATCGAACGCCAGCCGGAAGTCCTTGGTCTGGCCGGGATCAAGACCGCCGGTACGGCTGCGCACGATGGGGACCCGCTCGCGCAGCACAACTTGCCCGTAAGGGTCGTAAAAGACACAGTTAACCTCGACGTTAGCCAGGCCGCGATCGCCGGTATTTGTGATCTTTCCCAGGATTTCCACCAGGGTCTGATTCAGAAATGTGTCGGTGGCCTTCATCTGCACGTCGCTGAGCTGAAGATACTTGACGTAGGCCTTGCCTTCCGGAGTGAGCACCGGCTTGGGAGGCGTGATGTTGCGCGCCTGACGATCCAGATACCAGAAGCCCGCGGCGATGGCTGCCGCCGCCACGATGATGATAACGGCCCGCCACGGGATGCCGCCGTTTTGGCGACCGGCCGGAGGGCCGGCAAAATCCGCCTGATTCATCACCTACAATATGACATGAATGAAGAGCTACAGAAAAGAACTCTGGTTTGAAATTCCGCGCCGTAGGGGTTTTGTCAACATCACGCCCCAGGTCGAAGCCTGTTTGGCCGAAAGCGGCATTCAGGAAGGTCTGGTGCTGGTTAATGCCATGCACATAACCGCCTCGGTCTTTATCAACGATGACGAGAGCGGTCTACACCGTGATTTCGAACGCTGGCTGGAGGAACTAGCGCCGCACGAGCCGATTTCTCGCTACGACCATAACAACACCGGCGAAGACAACGCCGATGCTCACCTGAAGCGCACCATCATGGGCCGCGAGGTAGTTGTTGCCGTTACCAAAGGCCGTCTGGATTTCGGACCTTGGGAGCAGATTTTCTATGGAGAATTCGACGGCCGCCGCCGCAAGCGTGTGCTGGTGAAGATCATCGGCGAATAAGGCCGGAGCGGCCTGTGTTCTCTAGCGCGACTTTTGCGACGGCCGGCTCAGCCGTCGGAGGCTCGCCGGCATTCTGAAACAAAGGCTTTAACTTGACTAATTTCCCTCTCAAAAGCGATCGCCGCTGGCGTATGTTATCTTCAAAAATCAGGCAAGGGCCCGCCTTTAGCCTGTAAATCCCATGCGAGGTTCAATGCCATGGAAGATCGCACTACTCCGGCCGATGTGCCCATAATCGCCGAAGGTATGACCCTGGGCGTTGTCGGCGCCGGCGTCATGGGCCGCACGCTCATTAGCGGCCTGCTTTCCAGTGGGCTGGTTCCGCGCGAGCGGATCTGGGCCGGCGACAAAAACGGCGCGACTTGCGAAGCCGCCTCCCAGGAACTGGAAATACCGGTTGAATCCGACTACCAAAAACGTGTAGCCGGCTCCGACCTTATCCTGCTCTGCGTCAAGCCGGCCGATGCGCCCGTGGCGCTGGCTACGCTGCGCGATGCCGGGCTGCGGCGCGAGACGCTAATAATCTCGATTCTGGCCGGCGTCTCCACCGATCGCATCGAGTCGTTGCTGGGGACGGAAAACCCGGTCGTGCGAGCCATGCCTAATACGCCTTGTATCGTCCGCGAGGGAATGACTGTGGTTTGCCGAGGCCGTTACGCCTCCAAATCGGACCTCGACCGCGCGCGCCGGATCTTCGAAGCCGTGGGCAAGTGCATTCCGCTCGATGAAATTCATTTCAACGCCGTTACGGCCTTGAGCGGCAGCGGCCCGGCGTACCACTTTCTGATCATAGAGGCGCTGGCCGATGCCGGTGTGCGCGTGGGACTGCCGCGGCACCTGGCGCTGACCCTGGTGGCGCAAACGGCGCTCGGGGCGGCCAAAATGGTGCTCACCACGGGGCGCCATCCGGCCAGCTTGCGGGACGATGTTACAACCCCCGCCGGTTGCACCATCGGCGGGCTGCTGATGCTTGAAGACGGCCGCATCCGCTCGGTTCTGGCCCGGGCAGTTGAAGAAGCGGCCAAGATTGCAGCGCACCTGGGCGCCGCTCCGGTGAAAGTCTCCGAGACTGCCATCGGACACCGCACCGGCCATTGAGAAGTCTGGACTATGGCCGGAGTGGAATCGCACAAGCTCGCTCGTGAGCTTATAGAAATCGAAAATCGCTGGGGCGCCCATAACTACCGTCCCCTGGACGTGGTGATTGAGCGCGCCTCTGGCGTTTGGGTTTACGACGTTGAGGGCCGGCGTTATCTGGATTGCCTGAGCGCTTACTCGGCGCTGAACCAGGGACACTGCCACCCGAAGATTATTCAAGCCCTGCGGGAGCAATCCGAACGCGTCACGCTCACCTCGCGCGCCTTCCGCAACGACCAGCTTCCACTGTTCGAACAGGAGCTGGCCCGCCTTTGCGGAATGCAGATGGTGCTGCCCATGAATACCGGCGCCGAGGCCGTGGAGACAGCCATCAAGGCTGCCCGCCGCTGGGGTTATACCCGCAAGGGAATCCCCCGTGACGAGGCTGAAATCATCGTCTGCGAAAACAATTTCCACGGGCGTACGACGACGATTTGCGGTTTTTCCTCCGAACCGCTCTACCGCGACGGTTTCGGCCCGTTTACGCCGGGTTTCGTCACCATTCCTTTCGGCGACGCCGAAGCGCTGGAGGAAGCCATCACGCCCCGCACTTGCGCATTCTTATTTGAACCAATACAGTGCGAAGCCGGCATTCTGATTCCTCCGGAAGGTTATATACGGGAAGTCATTGATATCTGCCGACGGCGGGGTGTGCTGTCGATGGCCGATGAGATTCAGACTGGGCTGGGGCGCACGGGCTCTCTGTTCGCCTGCCACCAGGAGGGAGCGCAACCGGACGTTTTCATCCTCGGCAAGGCGCTCTCCGGAGGCGTTTATCCGGTATCGGCAGTTGTTTCAAGCGAAGAGGTGCTGGGCGTGTTTCGGCCGGGCACCCACGGGAGCACCTACGGCGGCAACCCGCTGGCCGCGGCGGTCGCCCGGGCGGCGCTTCGCGTAATAGAAGAAGAACGCCTGGCCGAGCGCAGCGCCGAGCTGGGGGCCTGGCTGCTCTACGAGCTGCGCAAACTGCGGCATCCGCACATCAAAGAAATACGGGGCCGCGGCTTGCTCATAGGCATCGAGCTGATGGTGCCCGCGCGGTCCTATTGCGAGCGGTTGATGGAGCTGGGGGTCCTTTGCAAGGAAACCCACGACTACGTCATACGGCTGGCGCCGCCGCTGGTAATTTCGTGCGCGGAGTTGGCCTGGGCCGTCGAGCAATTGAAAAAGGCCTTCGGGAATTGATCAGCGGGGCGCCGGTTTGACCGCCGATCTGGGCCGCGATTCGTGGAGCCGCCGCATATGCCTGCAATCAAAATTCATGGAAGTCGGGCGGGGATGCGGGCCAGCACCGCCTCGATGGAATCTTCCAGGCGCCCTGCGCCGTCGAGCACCAGATCGGCATAGCGCATGGTGGGCAGAATGTAAAGCCGGGCCATCGGCTGCACAGTCCGGCGGTACTGTTCAACCACCGATTCCGCCGTGCGCCCTCGCTGGCGGGTGTCGCGCGCGATCCGCCGCGCCAGGCAAATTTCATCGGGCGCAGCGACAAAAACTTTCAGCGACGCCAGCCGGCGCAGTTGCTCCCAATACAGCGCCCATAGCCCTTCCAGGATGATGAAAGAAGCTGGCCGGATGAGGCGAGTTTCGGCGGCCCGGACGTGTTGAGAGAAATCATACACGGGGGCCCGCACCGCGTTGCCGGATACAAGTTGCTGCAAGTGCTCTATGAGCAGCTCGCTCTCGAGCGCCTCGGGCGTGTCGAAATTCATCATGGCCCGTTCAGCGAAGGGCAGATGCGCCAGATCGCGATAATAGGCGTCCAGGGTAAGCACCGGTGCGTCAAGGCGCGCGGCGACGCCTGTAGCCACCTCGGTCTTGCCCGCGCAAGAGGGCCCGGCCACAGCGATCAGAAAAGGTCTTGGAGCGGAGTTCTGTGGCAAGCTGGAAGTATACACCGCCGGCCGCAGTTTTTTCCGGCGAGTACGGGAGGGGATGATGAGCCAGCCGAATGAGTGCAGCCTTGCAGAAAAGAAGTGCGTTCCATGCGCGGGCGGAGTGCCGCCGCTTGCGCCAGATCAGATCAAAGGTTTGCTTGAACAAGTGCCTGGTTGGGCTGTTTCGGGACAGCACCATATCGAAAAAACCTACGATTTTGCTGACTTTAAAACCGCGCTGGATTTTGTGGTGCGTATCGGGGCGGTGGCCGAGCAGGAGGGACATCACCCGGACATAGAACTTTCCTGGGGTAGGGTTAAGGTCAAGATCTTCACCCACAAAATCGATGGATTGACCGAAAGTGATTTTATTCTGGCGGCCAAAATCGACCGGTTGCCGCGCGGCTGAGAAAGCCCCGGCGGGCTAAAGCATAAGGCTGATGCCGGCCAGCGTGGTGAACTGGTGCAGGATGCCTCGCGCCGTTCCGCCGGGCGCCGGTTGAATTATGCGTTTGGGAAAAGGTGTGACGTAGTCCAGAAACTCTAGCCTGAAGGCGATTTTGGGACTGAGGCGCAGGCGCAATCCGCCGCCTCCCACCGCCAAGGGCTTAAACTCCTCATCGGATTTTAGCCGGGCCATGGCCGCTAGCGCCTGCACTGGGTTTTCGGGTCCGGTTACCCGATAGAATTTTGCGCCGATACCTGCTGCCAGATACGGCCGTACCCTGTTGCGGCGCGGAAGTGGGCTAACCAGCAACTGGTAGTGGAAGGAATGCGATTGCCCCTGTATGTTAGCTTTTAGTGCGCCGGCCTCTAGGAAGGGGTCGCCGTCCTGGTAGGTGTAGCGGAACTCACCGCCCAGGTGCTCGTACAGATCCTCACCCAGGATGGCGGATACGGCGAAGCGGTCACGTATGCCTGCGCAGGCTTTTCCGGCCGGCGCGTAGACGGAACCGTTGCGCCAGGCGGCGTAGCCTGCGGCTACTCCTAGCTCCCAGCTTTGAGCCGGGCATCTGGCGGCGGCAGCGGCGATGGCAGCCGCCAAAGCGAACTTTATCGCAGTTTGTAACATATCCCGCGCGCCTATCTTCGGCCCAGCAGCCAGAAAACCAGCGAGAGTACGGCGCTTACCAGAATTGAGGTGGCCAGCGGAAAGTAAAACACGGAGTTTTTACCGCGGATGGTGATGTCGCCGGGCAACCTCCCCAGCCGCAGCGGCAATCGGTCTCCGTATGTGAATAGCAAACCGACTGCGAGCAATATCAAACCCATTAGGATGAGGGAACGCCCGAACTGCTGCATATCAATAAGCATTTTGGCAGGAATGCGCAGGTTTGCAAAAACAGGACGGGTGAAACCGGCAAGCTTACGCCACTGGCATGGCTCAGCGCGAACGGGCGGCACATCCAAGCCTTAGGCTCACCCTAGGAGCTTAGACCTGCCTGCTTGATGGCGCAAAAACTGGAAAAATGGGGTGGGTGGTGGGGTTCGAACCCACGGCCACTGGAACCACAATCCAGCGCTCTACCAGCTGAGCTACACCCACCGCTGGTTCAATATGATTCTACCAAGAACCTGCTTTTCTGCGCGTCGGTTCTAAAGCTCGGCTTTGCGCCAGAGCTCCTCCACCCGGCGGCGGACTTCGTCCGGCACCTTCAACACCTCCGGCCAGCACCTGGTGAAACCTTCCTCCGGCCACTTGCGCGTGGCGTCTATGCCCATCTTCGAACCGGCGCCCGGCAATCGGCTGGCGTGATCCAACGCATCGACCGGCCCCAGGACAAACTCAATATCGCGCTCCGGATCAATGTTATTCAATGCGCGCCAGGCCACCTCGCTAGGATTCTGCACATTTACGTCTTCATCCACCACCACTATGCATTTTGTGAACATAGCCTGTCCCATCCCCCAGATGGCATGCATCACTTTTCGAGCCTGAAAGGGGTACGACTTGCGAATCGAAACCAGCATAAGGTTGTGAAAGACTCCTTCGGCGGGCAGCGAAATGTCGCGGATTTCAGGCACCTGGAGGCGCATCAGCGGCAAAAAGATGCGCTCGATGGCTTTGCCCATGTAGTAATCCTCCATGGGCGGCGGGCCGACGACGGTGGCGGCATATATGGGATTGCGGCGCTGGGTGATGCAGGTAACGTGAAAGACGGGGTAGTCGTCCTCAAGCGAGTAAAAGCCGGTATGGTCGCCGAAAGGGCCTTCCCGGCGCAGCTCGCCCAATTCAACATAACCTTCAAGCACTATCTCCGCGTTGGCCGGAACTTCCAGATCGCAGGTTTCGCAGCGCACCATTTCAACCGGACGGCCTCTTAAAAAACCAGCCATGAGCATCTCATCTATGTCCGGCGGCAAAGGTAGCGTGGCAGCGAACATGGTGGCAGGATCGGCGCCGATAGCCACGGCCACCTCCATGCGGCCCGCCTGTTGCGCTTGGAGCCTGCGGCGGTAGTGTTCGGCGCCCTGCTTGTGAATCTGCCAGTGCATGCCGGTGGTGCGTTCGTCATAAACTTGCATGCGATACATGCCGCAGTTGCGTTTGCCGGTTTCCGGATTTCGAGTGAAAACCAGCGGTAAGGTGATGAAGCGGCCTCCGTCGCCGGGCCAGCATTTTAGTATTGGAAGCTCATATAGTGAAAAATCCTTGTGGCGGATAACCTCTTTGCATGGGCCGCTGCCGGCGATCTTGGGGAAAAAAGCGCCGATTTCGGCCAGCTTGGGCAGCAGCTTAAGCTTGTCAAGAAAGCCTTCCGGAGTTCTGATTTCAAGGTATTCGGAGATGCGCCGCGCCACCTGCTCGAGGGAATCGACCTCGAGCGCGATCTCCATTTTTCGTAGGCTGGCGAACCCATTGATAAAGACCGGAATCGAGGAGCCTTTAGGCTTTTCGAACAATAGCGCCGGGCCGCCGCTTTTCACCGAGCGGTCGGCAAAGGCTGTTATTTCAAGCTCGGGATCGACTTCAAACGGGATGCGTTTCAGCTCGCCGTGCTTTTCCAGAGCCGCTATGAACTCGCGCAAGTCTGAATAGGCCATAAAGGGGTCTCCCTTTCTACTATGATTGAGTCAGGAGCAAATACCAAGGAGTTGAAAGGAAACCAACGAACGAGCATGTCCAATCGAGTTGCCTTCATCACCGGCGCCAGCCGCGGAATCGGCCGTGCCATTGCGCTTCGCTTGTGCCGTTCCGGGCACGACATCGTGGTTGCTTCCCCTGAAGTGGAAAATAATGAGAAAGTCGCCCAGGAAATACGTTCGGCGGGCGGGCGGGCCATGACGCTGGATTTCGACCTGGCCAGCCTGGACTCCATCAAGCAAGGCGTCGCCGCAGCCCTCAAAGAATTCGGCCGCATTGATGTTCTTATAAACAACGCCGGCATAACGCGCGACGGGCTGGCCGTGCGCATGAAGCCCGAAGACTGGCAGCTTGTGCTTCAGATCAATCTGAATGGTGCATTTTTCACCACCCAACAGGTTTTGCCTGGCATGATGCGTGAACGGTGGGGGCGCATTGTGAACATAGCCTCGGTGGTGGGGCAGATGGGAAACGCAGGACAGGCCAATTACGTCAGCTCCAAGGCGGGTATTATCGGATTGACTAAAGCGCTGGCTCAGGAGCTGGCCTCCCGTAACATAACCGTGAACGCCGTTGCGCCGGGATTCATTGAAACCGATATGACCGCTAAGCTGCCTCAGGAAGTAAAAGACCGCATGCTGGCGGCAGTGGCCCTGAAGCGGTTTGGTCAGCCGGAAGATGTGGCGGGCGCGGTTAATTTCTTGGTCAGCGATGAAGCCGCCTACATAACCGGCCATGTGTTGAACGTGAACGGCGGTATGTATATGTAAGGAGGGGACGATGCGCGGCGCACGCCGCCGCGATTTCATCGGGGTGACGATTGCGGCTACGGCCGGGTTGGGGGCTTGCGGCAGCCGAGCGATCCTTGAGCCGATGCCGGTCATGAAAAGACGCGATTTCCAACCGGCTTATCTGGCGCTGGAGCGTTCGGGCGAGCTGGCCCGCCGCTCCGAGCAGCTTTACGCCATCTACAAAAGCTGCCGGCTTTGCCCGCGCCGGTGCGGCGTTGATCGAACCAAAGGCGAAAAAGGATTCTGCTCCTCCACTTCGCGCGCTAAAGTCTACTCGGCCCATGCGCACTTCGGCGAAGAAAAGCCGCTGGTGGGCCGAGGCGGATCAGGCACCATATTTTTCAGCAATTGCAATCTGCTGTGCGTTTTTTGCCAGAACTGGGAGATCAACCACCGTGGCGACGGCAGCTACGTTAGCGACGACACGATCGGCCGCCTGATGGTCGACATGCAGCGCATAGGCTGCCACAACGTGAATCTGGTTACGCCCACCCACGTGCTACCCAACATCATCGGCGGCTTGCGTGCGGCCATCCGGCTCGGCCTGCGGTTGCCGCTGGTATATAACTGTGGCGGCTACGAGCCGGTCGAAATCATCAAGCTGCTTGACGGCATCATCGATATCTACCTGCCGGATTTTAAGTACACCGACGGGGAAATGGCGGCCAAGTATTCCTCGGGGGCCAGCGACTACCCGGAACGGGCGTCCGAGGCCATCGAGGAGATGTACCGGCAAGTGGGGAACCTGGTGGTCGATGAAAACGGAATAGCTTTGCGAGGTCTTATGATCCGCCACCTAGTGTTACCCAACAATATCGCGGGCACCGATAAGTTTGTGCGCTGGGTGGCCGAAAAACTTAGCACCGCAACTTATGTGAACATCATGGCCCAGTACCGGCCGGAACATCTGGCGCCCAAAATCCCGGAACTCGCTCGTCGCATAACTTGGAGCGAGTACCAGCAGGCCTTGCGCTGGGCGCGTGAGGCGGGACTCACCCGACTGGATCCTGGATAAGTTTTTCAACTGCGGCTCGAGTCCTGGCAAGCACCGGCTCCGGATCCGGTTTGTCGACGCGGATAATCTCTTTCGGACCAGGCCCCCAGGGCGACCAGCGCGCCAGCATCCGCTCGGATACGAACCCGGCGAAGACCGTCACCATCGGCGCCCCGCAAGCCGCGGCAGCATGCTGCCCGGCTGAATCGTATCCGACGTAAAGGCGGCAGCGGGCGATATTGGCGACCAGAGCCGCAAAAGAGCCTCTCCAAAGCCGGACGTTCCCGGAGCTATTCGTTGCGGCTTCCGCAGCGCGCCGGACGCGGGCTTGCTCCTCGGGCGCCGCGCCGACATCCAGCAGCACCGGTAGGCCAAGCTTAGCCAGAAAAGCCACCAGTTCACGCTCAAACGGGTCCGGAACACGTTTTGCAGCATTTTCACCCACTCCCAGGTTGACCACAATGGCGCCGTCGAGCTGAGCGTAAGCTGTTTCAGGCGCCGGAGCGACGAAGGGCGCTGCGCCGATGACGCCGAAAACCTCCGCAGCCCAGCGGGCCGCCAGCACGGGAAGCGGATCGCCCGACTCGCCTCCGTAAGAACGGCTGTCGAAAAAGTAATAGCGGTCCGGGGTTGCAACCGGAAACAGGCCAAGCTGAGTCAAGCGCGAATCAGGATCGATCACGATGCTTTCCGGGTCGGCCAGCAGTTCGGCCAGCTTTCGCCCCACCGCAAGCCGCTCTCGCAAAGAGCCTCCGCGCTCGTAGGTGATTTCGCAAAAACCTATTCGCGGATCGCGGCCGAATAGCTGTCGGCTCGCCTGGCTGCCGGCCAGGATTATCTCCGCATCAGCGAACCGCCGCTTAGCGGCATCGAGCAAAACACTGGTTACCGCAATATCGGCGCCCAGCGTAACTCTGGAAAGAACGAACACGCGCTGGACCGGCCGTCTGCGCTGGTTAAAAGGAATTGTACGGCGAACTTGCCGGTATCGTTCGACCAGTTCGCGCGGGCTCAACCCTGGTTCCGCAGCGGCGATGACTTGGGCGAAGATTTCACCATAGATATCCGCCAGCCTGGGCTCGAAGCGGTCTGCTAAACCTTCAGCTAATGTCTTAAAAAGAGCGCAGTTTCCTTCTTCCGCACGAGCCGGATCGGCAGACAGCGCGCACTGGATGATCTGATCGAGCGCCTGTAGAGGCCAGTCTCGCCCGTCCAGACAGCATTCAAGAATCTGCTGGGCAAGTTGATGGCAGCTCAAGTTCCGCAAAGTCTTAGGATAACCGACAGGCGCGAGCTTGGTTCGCAAAAAACAAGGGCCCGATTAGCCCGGGCCCTACGCCGGAATTGAAACCGGCAGGAGGAGTGAATCTGTACCCTATGAAGACATAACAAAGTTAGCGCTCTGCCTTAAGTTTGAAAAGCCTATCTTTGGGGCAGCACTCCTAATCTTTTGTCTTAAAAAAAGTTCAGGAAAATCCCATATAGAAGCCCAAGAATGCCTCGAAAAACCCGCTGGTGCTGACACAAAACCCGCGCTGTAACGCTAGAATAGGTTTTTCTCGACTTATGATGGAAAGCGATCTAGCTGCACTCGAAGCCGGCGCGCGGGAACGCATCCTAAAAGCCGCGACCGTTGAAGAACTGGAACGCGTGCGTGTGGAAGTCTTGGGGCGCAAAGGGGTGCTGGCGGAGATCAGCAAAATGCTGGGCAAGCTTGCTCCAGAGGAGCGCGCCAGCCTGGGGCGCCGGTTGAATGCCGTAAAGGATGGCTTGGAAGAAGCCCTGGAAACCCGCCGTGAGGAATTCCGGCAAGCCGCGCTGAGGGCCAAACTGGAATCCGAGTGGCTTGATCTGACGCTGCCCGCGCCGCCGCCCGAGCGCGGTCACCTGCATCCGGTGACTCAGATTCAAGCGGAAATTGAGGACGTTTTCACCTCTCTGGGTTTTACGATTCTGGATGGGCCGGAGGTTGAAACCGAATACCATAACTTCGATGCGCTGAACATTCCCGCCGACCATCCGGCGCGTGACATGCAGGACACCTTCTGGCTGGAGGACGGTAATTTGCTGCGAACGCACACCTCGCCGGTGCAGGTTCGCGGCATGGAGCGTTTCGGACCGCCGTTGCGCATGATTGCGCCCGGCCGGGTTTTCCGCAATGAAGAGGTGGACGCCAGTCACGAGCACACCTTCTATCAGATCGAGGGCATGATGATCGACCGGGATGTTTCCATAGCGCATCTGGTCTACTTCATGAAGATCATGCTCAGCGCGGTCTTTAAGCGTGAAGTCACTGTGCGCCTGCGCCCGGGCTACTTTCCTTTTGTTGAGCCGGGTTTCGAACTGGATGTCGTGTGCTTGATCTGCGGCGGAGAAGGATGCCGGGTGTGCAAGCAAAGCGGTTGGGTGGAGCAGTTGGGCTGCGGGCTGGTGCACCCCAACGTGCTGCGCATGAGCGGGATCGACCCAGAGGAGTGGAACGGCTTTGCTTTCGGCTTGGGGCTGACCAGGCTGGCCATGATGCGCTACGGCATCGATGACATACGGCTGCTGCAAAGCGGAGACCTTCGGTTTCTGACGCAATTTTAGAGGTGCTGACGGCGTGAAGTTCTCATATAACTGGCTGTGTGAGTTGGTGGAAACAGTTGCCCTCTCCCCCAAAGAATTGGGCTGCCGGATAACTATGCAAACGGCCGAGTGCGAGGGTGTTGAGCAAATCGGGGACCATCTGGCGGCGGTGTGCGTTGCGCGGATTGTTTCGGTTGAGCCGCTGAGAGGGAGCAACCGTAAAGTGGTCGTGGACACCGGCCGTTACGGGGTCAAGACAGTCGTTTGCGGTGCGCCCAATTGCCGTCCGGGCATAATGAGCGCCTACGTTCCGCCCGGAACGCGACTTGAGGGACGGGAAATCGGAGAGGTGGTCATCGATGGCGTCTTAAGCCAGGGCATGCTGGCGAGCGGCGCCGAGTTGGGTTTGAACCGGGATGCCACGGGCATACTGGAGCTGGAAGCCGAGCCAGGCGCAGCGCTGCCGGGCTGCCATCCCGACAGTATCATCGAAATAGACAACAAGTCCATCACCCACCGCCCCGACCTGTGGGGGCATCACGGAATGGCGCGCGAGGTGGCGGCCATTGCCGGAGGGCGCTTGCGTGACCCGGTACGGATGGAGATGCTGCCGGCAGGCAATGCCCCGGTCAGCGTGGAAGTCGAAAACCCGGACCTATGTCCCCGCTATAGTGCGCTGGCTTTCGAAAATGTGACGGTCGCGCCTTCGCCGCTTTGGTTGCAATACCGCCTGATGTCCATCGGGCTCAATCCGATCAACAACATTGTCGACGTCACCAATTACGTTATGGCCGAGCTGGCGCAGCCGATGCACGCCTTCGACTGGGATCTGGTGGGTGGCTCGGCGATCATTGTCCGCAACGCCCGGCCGGGCGAACGCATTGTGGCTTTGAACGAGCAGGAGTATGCGCTCGACGCCCGTGATCTAGTAATCGCCGACCGGCGCCGAGCCATAGCCATCGCCGGCGTAATCGGCGGCTTTGATACGGCTATTCATGCGGGAACACGTCGCCTGATTCTGGAGAGCGCCAATTTCCAGGCTTCCTCGATTCGCAAGACTTCCGCCCGTTTGAAACTGCGCACCGACGCTTCGATGCGTTTTGAAAAATCACAGGACCCGCATAACACGGTTCGCGGATTGGCTCGGGCGCTGGAGTTGCTTGAAGAAGTTTCTCCGGGAATCCGGCTGGTGGGAGGAGTAGCCGATTGTTGCCGGAAGCTTGAACCGCCTGCACCGATCGAACTGCCGCTGGAGTGGCTGTGGCATAAGCTGGGGCGGACAGTCGAGGTTGCCGAGGTCCGGCAGATTCTGGAGCGCCTCCAGTTCGGCGTCAGTGAGCCGGCGCCAGGCAGGCTCCTGGTCAGTGTTCCAAGCTGGCGGGCTACGGGCGACGTCTCGATCAAGGACGACCTGGTTGAAGAAGTCGGCCGTATGGTAGGGTACGGCTCAATTCCTGTTCAGGCCCCCTCGCTGCCGGTGTTGCCTCCGCATCCTAACCCCGAACGGCTGTTCCACCGCCGGGTGCGTTCGGTATTGGTTGAGCTTGGTTTCACTGAGGTTTACAACTACTCTTTCGTCAATGATGACCAGGTGCGCGCCTTCGGTCTTGAGCCGGAGGCCCACGTCAAAGTAGCCAACCCCATTTCTTCCGATCAGAGCCTGCTCCGCCGGAGCCTGTTGATGGGCATCCGGCGCAATATCGAGGAAAACAGCAAGCACTTTGACCGGTTCCGAATATTCGAAATCGGGTACGAGATACATAAGCAGCCTGCCGGGCTGCCGGACGAAGTTCCTCATCTTGCCGCTGCTGTATACGGGCGCGACGATGGCCGGGCAGGCCTGATGGAGCTGAAACGTGTAGCCGAGCACCTCATGGCCGGCGCTGAGACTTGGCCCGCCGGAGCGCAGCAGTATGAGCACCCGGCGCGCGCGGCTGAGATTGTCTGGCGGGACAAGGTCGTGGGCCGCCTGTTTGAATTGCATCCAGTTTTGGTTGAAAACGGGCGGGCGGCAGTCTTGGATCTGGATTTACGCGTAATGCGGGCGCTCGAGGAGTCGCTCGAAATTCGCTATTCGCCTATACGCCGCTACCCTTCGAGCGCTTTTGACCTTTCGATTGTAGCTCCGCTGCGCGAGCCGGCTGGACGACTTCGCAAGCTGCTCGTGCAATTCGCCGGTCCGGAGCTTTTGTCAATTGAGTTCCTACGCGAATACTCCGGCCCCCCGCTGCCGGAGGGGACCAAAAGCGTGTCGTTTCGCCTGACGGTGGGTGCGACTGATCGGACTTTATCAAACGAAGAAGTCAGCCAAATGCGTGCGCGCCTCATCCACGTTTTGCGTGATGCCGGCTACGACCTGCGGATCTAGAGAACAAAACAGTGGAGACTCAAGATGAACTATTACCTTGCCGTTGACCTTGGCGCCGAGAGCGGGCGCGTTATGCTGGGAGCGCTTGGCGAAGGAAAGCTGGAGCTGGAACAATTGCACCGCTTTCCTAACGAGCCGGTCCAGACGCCATCCGGTCTGTATTGGGATTGCTTCAGGCTTTTTTATGAAATCGAACGGGGGCTGGCTGTCGCTGGTCGTGAAAGGAAACTGCGGCCGGCCGGCGTCGGCGTCGACACCTGGGGGGTGGACTTCGGACTTTTGGGGCGGGATGGCTCGCTGGTCGCCTGCCCCATGCACTACCGCGACAAGCGTAACGATGGCGTGCCGGAAAAAGCATTCGCCATCGCGCCACGCGAAGAGATCTTTGCGGAAACCGGCCTTCAGTTCCTGCAATTCAACACTCTTTTTCAGCTTTACGCCATGAAGCTGGCCGGAGCGCCGGCGCTCCAGGTGGCAGATCGGTTGCTCATGATGCCCGATTTGATGAACTACTGGCTTTGCGGCGAAAAGGCCAACGAGCTGACTGATGCTTCAACCACCCAATGCTACAACCCGGTACGGCGCTGCTGGGCTAGGAACTTGCTGGAACGGCTGGATCTGCCTTTGAATATTTTCGGCGAGATTGTTCGGCCCGGAACGCGCCTGGGTACGCTTCTGCCCCAGGTCGCCGAAATCACCGGGCTGCCGGGTGTTCCGGTCTATGCCACCGCCTCGCACGACACCGCCGCCGCCGTAGCTGCCGTGCCCGCAGAGGGCGAAGACTGGTGCTACATTAGCTCAGGCACCTGGTCGCTGGTCGGCGTGGAGCTGGCTGAGCCGGTGATCAATTCCAAGTCCCTGGAATGGAACTTGACCAATGAGATCGGATTCGGCGGCAGCATCCGCCTGCTTAAAAACGTCGCCGGCCTCTGGCTTTTGCAGGAATGCCGGCGAAGCTGGATGGCCGAAGGCGCTGAATATGATTATGGAGAGCTTTCGCGCCTGGCGGCTGAGGCCAAACCGTTTGCCGCCGTCATACATCCTGATGCCTTCCTGCACCCTGGATGCATGCCTGAGCGTATAGCCGATTATTGCCGCCGGACGGGCCAGGCGCCGCCGGCCAGCGTGGGCGAGTTTAGCCGCACCATCCTGGAAAGCCTGGCGTTGCGCTACCGGCAGGTGCTGGAGGGTTTGGAGTCGGTGACAAGACGGCGGATTAAGATCATTCACATTGTGGGTGGCGGTTCGCGTAATCACGTCTTGAATCAATTGGTGGCGGACGCCACGGGCCGACTGGTGGTGGCCGGTCCGGCTGAGGCTACGGCGGCAGGCAACGTCTTGGTCCAGGCTATCGGCGCGGGCGAGCTGGCTGGTCTGGCTGAGGCGCGCGCGCTGGTGCGCCGATCTTCAGACCTGATGATGTTCGAGCCGAAGACTTCGGATGCGTGGGCCGAAGCTTATGCCCGCTTTGTCAGCCTGCCGCTGAGCTAAGGTTCAGCCGCGCGGTGCACCAACACTTCTCGGATAGGCTTTTCGACGGCGCGTCGCTCCAGCCGGAATTGCAGGCGCAGAGCTGGGAATCTCAGATCCAGCGTGACCGGTACGCTCGGTTCGCCGAGGATTGAAACATCCGGCGGCAGACTTGACTGGTCCAGGTTGACAACGTAGTCGCCTTCACGCAGATTGTAGAAGCAGAAGGCTCCGTCAGCCTCGGGCGTCGTGTACCGGCCGGAAGGATTCAAGCGCAGCAGAATCCTATCGAGCGGCGTCTCCGGCGGAGCCTCAATTTTTCCGCAAATTTCCCCCAGCCGGTAAACCGTCAAATCCACGCGCGATACTTTTCGGCTCTTGACCAGTACTTCGACCCGCTCCAACTGGCCGGCTTCCAGGTCGGCCGGCATTTCGTCAACTACAAAGCCGATTTTGTGGACGCCCTCGGCGACATCTTCAAAGCGGAACCGGCCCTCACGGTCGGTAACAGTTTTGCGCCAGCCGTCCAGCGCCACAGCCACACCCGCAGCTGGCAGGCGGCGATCGCGGCCGGCTTCAATGACAAAACCTTCGATAATTCCTGCAATCGGGATTCTTTCAGCCGTGAAACGGTCAAGTCCTTGATCCGGCAGGGTGCTTCCCCAGCGGAACGAGCGGGTCAGGCGAAGGAAAAAACTCCACTGGTCAAAAACGTTAAGCAGGGCAGGGAACTCTATCCCGCGTGTGGCCAGCAGGAAAATATTTTCAGGGTTGGCCCTGGTTGTCAGACGGCTGCGGTAGGCTTCCATCTGAAGCCGCCAGCCTCCGGCCACCGGCGCCGCCAGTCCCAGCAGAGATGAATTGACGGCGTTGGCAGCGAACACCGTTTCGTTCAGCATGTCGCGGCCGTGCTCCACCTGGCCGAAAGCGGAAAACCGCCGGAGGTTTATTTGAGCGTTGACCCGTAGATGAATCGAATTGCGCCGTTCGGTCTGTAAGGCGGTGTCCCAGCGCAGGGCGGCCCCGCCGACCAGCCGGCCTAGCCGGACTACGTCTTCCACTTCCTGGCTGCGCTGGCGGCTCTTGTGTCCTGCGGCCTGGCTGCTGATTTCGCGGAATGTGAAGCGAAGATTCTGTCTGCCCCAGGCGCGACCGGCGCCGGCGCTCCACAGGTGATTGTGCGTACGCGTAACCGCATCGCCCGTTTGGGAATCAAAACGCAGCGCTGAGGTATAAGCACTGAAACTGATTTTTCCGGGCAAGCCGGCCGACAAGCCTTGCGCGAAAACGGTGGATTTGAAGGTGGGCGTGTACGGATCCCGCTCCAGGTTGTTTGAGAAACGGCTGGCCGAAAAGGCCAGTTCAAACTGACGCCAAGGTCGGTGGCGCAGTTCGGCCGACGGCCCACGGCGGTCTCCGGCGAAGTAGCCGGCTAAAGGCAAATAGAATAGGCCCTGGCGCACAAAACTTGCCCGCAGGCTCCACTTAGGAGTTTCCCAAGTGGCGCCCAACGTAGCCGAAAGCTGCCTGCGCCGGAGGGATATTTCTCCTGCTCCGGTACGAGCGAAAGCCGTGCTAAGTTCTCCGAACAGGCGAAGACGTTCGGAGGCGGCGAAGCGTGCTTGCAACCCGCCCGTGTGGACCACAGGCGCCCGACGGTTTTCCGGAAAAAGAAAATCTTCCCGGCCGGCGCGCTCAAGGTCGGTTCCGACCCGCAGCAGCCTGATGTCCAGCTCCAGTCTGCGCCAGGCCTGCTGCCGAACGCCCAGGCCCAGCACCTGTTGCGGAGTTGTGGTGTGAAAGGGAATGCGCGGGCCGGCATAAAGCGTGTGCGCGCCGAAATAGACGTAATAGTCGCGGTTGTTGCGGGATGCGCTGATGCGTGCGCCGCGCAGCGTCAGTTCGGGATAGAACAAGTTTCCAAAACCAAGATCCGTCGGTCCGGTGGATACCCGGAAATCGCCGCCGACCAGCGCCCAGCGATGATCCCGCCAGACGGCACCGCTGAGCGAGAGCTGATTGTCGCCTGCTCGCCACCGCCCTTGGCCGGCATAGTCTTCAATTCTGCCTGCGAGCAATCCTAGTTTCGGAAGGAAGTGTTCGAAACTGGCCGCCAGACCTGAGGTGTTCTGGTGCCGGCCGCCAAAGGCGTAGTAATAACCCTGCAAACTAAGATCGGCTTTGCCGCCGGCTTCAACGGGGACTTGCGCCCCTAGAGGCGAAGCCAGAATGATCAGCAGCAAAGCCGGTCCGTAAAGGACACGCCTCAACTCTGCCATCGCGTGCTTTAAGGGGTGACCTCCGGCAGCCGGAGTGTCACAGTAGTTTGCAGGATTTCTGCGCCGCCGAAGTCAACCCGGACGCGGAGCCGATAGGGGCCCGTTTCCGGAGAAGTTTTCAGGGGGAACAGAAAACGCTGGCGCCGGTTAGGCAAAACCGGCAGCGATGGAAAAGAGTGGGTTTCAACTACGGACCCGTTCTCATCCAGCAACTCCAGCCCTCCCGCCGGACGGAAATACTTGTGGCCCCAGTTGCGGAGGACCACCACTGCTTGCCAGCCCGTGGATTCATTTTTGAGCGGCTCAAGCGTGACGTCTTCGATTTCGCCCTCTACGACTGGTTCGCCTATGAGAACATAGAAAGCCGCCACCATGCGGACCGCCGCGCGAACCCCCATGGCGCCCACTTGATCGGCCGTTGGCTGGGTGGTGAATCCAGCCGCACAATGAAAGCTGCGCGGCTCCAAACCATCCGGTACACGTAGGGTGTAACGGACCGTCATGGAGCTTTTAGCCGGCAGCTCCGTCTCCCGCGGATTCAGACTGAGCCAGGTGCGGCACGAATATGGCGCTTCGGCTGGATATTCGCGGGCAAACTGCGGCGTTCCAGTATCGTCAATATAAAAATCCAGCATCTCGGAGCGGACGCGGATTGGTTTTTCCGATTCGTTGGTTAGCGTGAGCTGGCCGGAATGCACCATGCCGGCGCCAAGCGCGATTTCCAGCCGTAAGGGTGATAGGCCCATTCCGAACTGTGCTCGCGCCGCCGGCGCCAGTGCGGCGAGCAAAAAAAGTCCTATTCGAAAAACACGGTGTAGGTAAGTTCCAGTGCGCATGCGGGGTTGACTGCTCCTTGATATCTCCAACTGTCCTGGAAACTAAAAATTATGTTGACGGTGTAGTCGGCATCGTGCTGCTGTTGCAGCCCGCCGGCGACCTGCTGATCGACGGTTCCCAGCTGAAAAGGCGGTGAACAAGCTCCGGAGCCGGTTCCGGGCGCGCCTCCTCGAATTGTCACCGACTGGCAACTTACCCGGATGGCTGAAGCCGGAATGGCTCTGCAATTGGTAAGGGTTGAGCTGTTGGCCCTGACCCGTATGCTCCAAGAGGATTTGTGCCACCCGTCCGTGTAATGCCAGGAAACCGTAACCGGCGTACCGGCGACAGCTCCGGCGTCCGGATCGGACGACTGAAAGGTTACTGTCGCCGGTATGACCGATATGGGGCCCAAGGCGGCGCACAACAAGCCTGCGGCTGCCAAAAACACAGTTATGGTTCGACCGGTTGACTGCATGAAACTAATTGCCGCATTATGTCGCGCTGACCGTGAAGGTCACCGTCGCCGAATAAGAACCGGTCGCATAAAGCGGATCGTTGGTCAGGGTCCAATTGACCTGCCCGCTGTTACCATTACGCGAAGAGCGGGCATTGGCGCCGAAGCTGGCAACCGGCTGTGCCGCAGTGGTGCTGGCGGTTTGAGTTCCGCTGCACGCCGTAGCCGGCGAGCTGACGCTGCAAGTGTAGGTAAGCGCGTCTCCGGCGGTTGGCGGATTGCTGACTGAAGGACCGCCCGCAGGCGAGAAGTCGGCCGTCACCAGGGAGGTGATGCTGCCCGTCCCCGACCCTTGTGAGGTGCGAATTTTGTAAGTGAACCGCGTAGTCCCCGTATAGTCGGAAAACAGCGGCCCGCCGCTGAGCGTGGTTGTGCTGTCTTCAATGTATAGGGAAGCTTCCGCGGCTACGGTAACGCTGATGGTGGTGCTGCCTGAAGGCTGAAAAGTCTGGGCGTGCACTGCGGCAGCCAGCATCAGCATGACCGTCAAAGCCGATAAACAAGTTGCAAAACGCTGCTTCATTCCTGTGTTTCTCTTCTCCTTTCTAAAGGGTGCTGACTGTGAAAACTAAAGATGACGAATAAATGCCGGTTTCATATTCAGGTGAATTATCTAGTGTGAACTGAAGCTCGACGGTGGCCGGATCTACAGCGCTGCACGAGCCACCCCCGCCCGTGCAAGTTGACTCCTGGATTGCTACTACTGCGGTAGACAGTGTTGTGCTAACGGTCTGAGGTCCCGCGCATGGCACTCCCAGCCCCGCCGGGCCGCAACTATAAACAAGTGCTCCGGAGGCGATTGAAGGTCCGCCCGAAGGCAGAAAGTCCGACCCTGCACGGAGGCTGATCGAGCCTCCTCCGCCCTGGGCAGTGCGAAAACGGTAGCTGACCCTTAACGTACCCCTGTAAGCATTGAATGTTGTGCCTGTTGTAGTCAGGCTGAACCCTGAAGGAATGGAAACCTTACCGGCAGGAATTAGGACAACGTTCAGAGTTTGGGTTGCCGTGCCAATGTCGGCTAGTGCCTGGAAACACGTAGCTAGGATCAACAAAGCTACAACTAGCGCGGGATTTTCCCGGCTAAAAAAAATCACCTCAGGCATACCAACGTGCTCCATGCAATGGCTTTTTGGATATCATCCGACTGTTCCTACTTACCATCGGCAGGATTTTACTTTACTTTAGGCATTGGAAAATACTTACAAGTAGCCAAATATAATGTTTACTCTGGATAATATTGTTCTATAACTTCCACGACTGTAGATGAATGCCCGCTGTCATGCCAGCGCGAATTTTTGCAGATGAATGGTTTAGGAGGGATCTTTTTCCTAAGGCGTGATCATTCAAGCCTGAGGGAAAGCGCGACCGAGCCTGAATAAACCCCCGCGGGGAGACGCTCCATATTGTTCAGGCTGAACGTAACCAGGCATGCCATGACGCCGGCCCTGGTTTGGATGTCGGCCAGCTCGCCAACGCCTTCCTCATCGAAAGTCCCACTGGTGCAATTAAAAGCATTTGTTGTTCGGACGAAGGTGGCTGCTGTTCCCTTCCAGCTCAGAGCGGCAAGATCTATCTCGCCGTGGGGACCGGTAAGTGAAATTGGGCGGGCTAGCAGACGCACGCTCGCACCCGGGCGTACACGGAACTTCGCGGTCACCAGTTCGGTATGCTCGAGCACGTTACGGGTAGGGTCAGTGTCGCGGCGAAAATGCAGGGTGATTTGTTGCGGCTCAACTATCCCATCAGGCTCAACGACAACTTGAAGCCGTGTGTCAGCCGATCGTTGTGCGGGAAACGCCAGCGTGAGCCACAGAATACTAGCGGCGCAAGCCAGGATGCCCAAGCGCTCCACATAGCGCTTATCGAAGCAAAAAGGCGAAATTTGAGGAAATTCCCGTCAGCAGGCGGAACTACAACTGCGGTCCGTAAATGACCGACTGGTTGTGCTAACCGGCGTGCAAGTAAGACGTTTGAAAAGCGCCTCCGCGCCGAGCAGGTGGCAGTTTGCCGATATAACTAAATCTTGACTACCGGCGAGATCTGGCGGCTGGTGATGACGCGGTCGATCATGCCGTATTCCAGAGCCTGCTGGGCGTCCATTATATAGTCGCGGTCTACGTCCCGGGCGACCTTTTCGACCGGCTGGCCGGTAGATTCAGCCAGAATTTTATTCAAAGTCTCCCGCATGCGCAGGATTTCCTTGGCATAGATATCAATGTCGGCGGCTTGGCCCGCCAGCCCGCTCATCGAAGGCTGGTGGATCAGAATGCGCGAATGGGGCAAGCAGTAACGTTTTCCCTTGGTCCCGGCGGCCAGTAGTACTGCCCCCATCGAAGCCGCCTGCCCGATGCAGATGGTCACTATATCAGGCTCGACAAACTGCATGGTGTCCAGAATGGCCAAGCCGGCCGTGATTGAACCGCCGGGCGTATTTATGTAAAGCGAGATGTCTTTTTCCGGATCCTCGGCGGCCAAAAACAACATTTGCGCGATTACCAGGTTGGCCACCGAATCATCAATTGGAGTGCCGAGAAAAATGATGTTTTCCCGGAGCAGCCGCGAGTAGATGTCGTAGGCGCGTTCTCCTCGGGCTGTCTGCTCCACCACCATGGGGACCAACATGGAATCAAACCTCCTTTAACCAGCGGCTTTCTAAGAGCCCATCATGCTTTTGTGGAAGCGCGTCGGCTGCGCTTAGGCTTGGCCAGCGCGCGCTTCTTTTCCTCCAGCGCCTGTTGAATGTCAGCAATGGAGGTGTGCTTCAAATAATCCATGATACGCGAACGCAGGGCCACCCAGGAATCGTGCATGCCGCACGGCATTTGGTCATTGCACTCGGACAATCCGCTGGCGCATTTTTCGTAATCCTCCACCCCGTCCATGGCCTCGACGATATCCAGCAGCGTAATTTCGGAGGGTTTGCGGCGAAGCTGAAACCCTCCGGTCGGGCCTTTGTTTGAGCGCAGAAGACCGCGCCGGGCGAGCTGCTGAAGAATCTTCGCCAGAAAATGGGCCGGTACGCCCTCTTGGGCGGCTATGTTTTTCACCATGGCGTACTTGCCTTCGGGGATTTGAGCCAAGTGGACGAAGGCACGTATCGCGTATTCGGCTGAGCGAGAGTAAATCATCCTGCTCCCCTCCGGTAGCGGAATTCAATATTCTTTAATCCTAATTTCCTTAATGCCCGGCGTGCAATAGCCCAACCCAGCGCCTAAAAACCAACTCGGCCAGCGCCTGCATACGCGCGCTATGAGCGTTAGGATCCGGCAATTTTTCCAAACCGCTGACGTCTCCCCGGTTGAGCTCCTGGCGGACCCAGTCGGCGATCATTTCGGGTGTAACTTCAAGGTGAAACTGTAGGCCGTAAACGGCGCGGCCCCAGCGGAAGGCCTGATGCGGGCAGGCCTCCGAACGGGCCAGCCAGACGGCGCCCTCCGGCAGGTCGAAAGTCTCGCCATGCCAGTGAAAAACGGTTTCCGGTCCTTGCAAGCCGTAAAACAATGGGTCGGAAGCGGCAGCTTCAGTAAAAAAGATCGGGAACCAGCCGATCTCCTTGACCGGATTACGATAGACGCGCGCTCCTAATGCCCGGGCAACCAACTGGGCGCCCAAACAGATGCCGAGAACCGGCAACTGGCGCCGGCAGGCTTCGGCGACCAGCTTCAGCTCGCTTATAAGCCAGGCCAAGTCGTCGTTGGCCGACATTGGGCCTCCCATCAGGACCACGGCGGCAGCTGAGTCGATCGTGGGAAAGCGCTTCGGTCCGTCGAAAAGGTCGACGTAACTCAAGGGCAACCCGGCCGACCGTAAAACCGGCTCAATCCGACCTAAGTCTTCAAAAGGAACGTGTCGATAAACGAAAATTTCCTTCACGGCTGCTTCTCGGCGACCTCGAAGCGGCTCAACGTGGAGGCGTATCGGGCAATTCCATTATAAAGGCCGGCAGCGATTTGTTGCCGGTATTTGGAGGTGTTAAGGAGCTTCTCCTCCCGCGGATTACTCAAAAAACCTACCTCGATGAGAATGGAGGGCATGGTGGCGCCGATCAGCACTACGAAAGGCGCCTGGCGCACGCCGCGGTCACGTGCGGCCGGATTAGAGCGGGCAATTTCACGTACCAATGCCGACTGAACGCGCGTGGCGAACTCGCGCGATTCAACCACTTTGTCCTGCAAGGCGATTTTCTCCAGCAGGCTTTGCAGCTCATGAATGCTGCGCCGGCTGCTGGCGTTTTCGCGGGCGGCGACATCAAGCGCCGCGCGCGAGGTCGTAAAGTTCAGGTAATAAGTCTCGGCTCCCGATGCCGTGCGCACGCCGGCGTTGGCGTGAACTGAAATGAACAGATCGGCTTTCTTCTCGTTGGCCAGCGCGGTGCGATCTTCAAGTGGCACGGTGACGTCTGTGCTGCGCGTGTAGATGACCTCCGCTCCGAGCTGTTCCTCGATGAGCGCACCCAGCCGCAAGGCGATGTCCAGCACCAGGTCCTTTTCCATTAACCCTCCGGGGCCGATCGTGCCGGTATCGCTGCCGCCGTGTCCGGGATCGATCACCACGCGCGTGAGCTTAAGCCCTAGTGCGCGCAGCATGGAAGCTGAGCGTGCCTTCCTAGCGGGCAGGGGGACGCCGGGCAGATCAGTTGGAGTGGGGGGCGCGGGCTCTTGAGCAGTTTCCTTTTTAGGAGACGGCGTCGCACCGGATGGAGGTTGCGCCTCCCCAACCGGCGGCCTAAGGGCGGCGGCTTCGGCTATGGGTTGGTCCGTAGATGGGAGCTTGGCCGCGCCAGGACCAGCCTGCGAGGACGGCTTGGCTTCCGGCGGCTTGCTTTGAGGGGGCTTGTCTTCACCCGGCCTGGACCGGGCCCGGATCTCGACGACTAGGCGGTCGGGATTCACCAGTTGCGCTGCGCGAAAATCGACGGGTTGCTCCAGGTCCAACACTACGCGGGTTACGCCAGGCTGGGTTTCAGAGACGCGAATCTGCTTGAGCAGCTTATCTGCCACCTGAATCGTGTGAACCCGCTGTCGGCTCAAGGCCGGCTTGCAATTAGGAATATCGAAATAGATGCGCTCGGGATTAGAGAGTCGGTCATAACGGTAGGTGAACTCGCCGCTCACCTCAATTGCAATGCGCAGGGTTTCGCCGAGGGCCCAGTGGCGGACCGACCGCAATTGAAGCTCAGCGCCGCCCGGGTTTTGCGGCTGCGCTCTCAGCAGCAGCGAACAGAACAGTAACACCCCGGCTCCGGCTGTAAGCCGTTTTACCGGAAGCTGCGGGACCCAGGCGAACGCCATCGTTCGTTTACCTCGTTCGTATATGCAGGTTCCCCTGCTCGTCGACGAAATAAGTTAACGGCCGGTAGACCGCCTCGGCGGTCTGCCGCGGGGTCGAATCAGACTTGGCGTGCAGCCGGCGCGCTGCCTGGTACTTGCGACTGACGGCCGCTACGTATTCCCAGGTTTCCCGGAAAGGCGGAATGCCGCGGTATCGTTCCACTGCCTCCTCGCCGGCGTTATAAGCGGCCAGGGCCAGACGGAGATCGCCGAATGAATCAAGCAGGTAGCGCAAGTAACTTACGCCCCCTCGAAGATTCTCATTTATGTCAAAGACGTTTCGTACTCCGAAGCGGCGCGCGGTTGCAGGCATCAATTGCATCAAACCTTGGGCGCCTTTGGGCGAAACGGCGTAAGGATTGTAATTACTTTCAACTTGAATGACGGAATGCACCAACCAGGGATCAAGATTGTGCTTGCGAGCGGCGGCTTCAACCGGTGCCGGAACATGATCGGCGCCCTCCGCAAGCCGGAGCTCGGCCGGGTACGGCGCAGCCACGGTACGGAACAGCCGGCCGGAGCGCGCGTCGACGCGCACCACCGAAATCGTCCGGGCACCGTAGTTATCTGACTCTCCGGCTGAGGCGGCTCCAGCCAGCGCCGCAACTAACAGAATTAAAAAACAAGATCGCATTTTCTTGTTTTACTGAATTATAAACCCAATCTAATCTACCTGCGCCCAGCCTCTCTGGTATTATTTTGGCATGAAGACGCCCGCCGGCAGAATCCGGGCGCAGCGTACCGATGGCAGAACAGTTTCCACACTACATAGAATTCCGCCACGTCTATAAGACGTTTGACGAACCGGTTTTGGACGACGTCAGTTTCTACGTAGATCCGGGCGAAACGGTGGCGATCATAGGGCGCAGCGGCGTGGGCAAGTCGGTGACGCTGGCGCACATAATGGGTTTTCTCAAACCGGACCGCGGCCGCGTGATAGTGGCGCATGAAGATATAACCGATTGGACGGAATCCCAACTGCGCCGCATACGCAAAAAGGTAACCATGGTTTTCCAGTCCGGGGCGTTGTTCGACAGCCTGACGGTGGGGGAAAACATCTTATTTTCATTGGAGTTGCGTGAGGATTACGACGCCGCCAACAAGGAGGACGTCGTCAACGGCCTGCTTGAGATGGTGGGACTGCTCCAATACCGGGACCATTACCCGAGCGATCTCTCGACCGGATACCGCCGCGCTGTGGCCATTGCCCGCGCTCTGGCGGCTCAGCCGGAGTGCATTCTATATGACGAGCCCACCACCATGGTTGATCCGATCATGTCCGACAATCTGGTGGAGCTGATGCAACGCCTGAAAGAACAATTGCGGCTGACTGCGGTGGTTGTCACGCACGACCTGGGCCTGGTGCGCCGCATCGCCGAACGGGTGATTGTGTTGCACGAGGGGCGGGTTATCTATTCGGGTTCGGTCGAGGACATATCCAGGGCGGATCATCCCCACATACGGGAGTTTCTTGAGCTGGACAGCCCGGCGCCCTCCCTTGCGCCGTAGGTGCTCCGGAGATTTTCCGGCAAGCGGTTAAACGCGCATCGGGCGGTCGCTGTAGCTGTGGCCGAGCACCGGGTGCGGCCGGTAAGGTTCAGCTAGCGCATCCAGCTCGGCCTGCTCCAGCTTGAGCGAGAGCGCATTCACGGCGTCTTCAAGGTGTTCCATGCGGCTGGCGCCGATGATGGGAGCGGTGATTCCGGGCTGCGCCAGCACCCAGGCCAGGGCCACTTGGGCGTTGCTTACGCCGCGCCGTCTAGCAACTGTGCTCACCCGGGCTACCACGTCGAAATCCGAGTCCTGGTAATACATCTTCTGCGCGTAGGCGTCGGTTTTGGCGCGGACGGTTTCGCCGTAATCCTCGCGGCGGCGGTTGCCCGCCAGAAAGCCGCGCGCCAGAGGGCTCCAGGGGATCAGGGCAATGCCTTCCGCCCGGCACAGCGGGATCATCTCGCGCTCTTCCTCGCGATAGATGAGGTTGTAATGGTTTTGCATGGAGACGAAGCGGCGCAGCCCCCACTGTTCGGCCTTGTAGAGCATCTTGGCGAACTGCCAGGCGTACATCGACGAGGCTCCAATATACAACGCCTTGCCGGCGCGCACTACGTCGTCCAGCGCGCGGAGGGTTTCTTCGATCGGCGTTTCGTAATCGAAGCGGTGGATCTGATAAAGATCCACGTAGTCCGTGCCAAGCCGGCGCAGGCTGTCGTCGATTGAGTGCAGGATGTGCTTTCGGGACAAGCCCTGCTGATTGGGATCAGGTCCCATGGCATGGTACACCTTGGTGGCGATCACCACCTGATCGCGCCGGCAGCCGAAGTGCTTTAGCGCGCGCCCCAGAATTTCTTCGCTTACACCGTGCGAGTAAATGTCGGCGGTATCGAAAAAGTTAATGCCTAACTCGATCGCCCGTCCAATGAAGGGTAGGCTCTCCTCTTCTTCGAGCACCCACTCGCGCCATTTCTTTGAGCCGTAGGTCATGCAACCAAGGCAGAGTCTGGAAACTTTCAAGCCGGTATTACCAAGATTTACGTATTCCATAAATTAAAAATCTCTCCTACCGCAAATTGCCTGTCAATCAATAAAGCCTTGCGGCGCCGCCAAATCATCGATGCGTCGCATGGCGGGAAACAGTTTTGCCCATATCAGCACGACCAGCATGGTTCCGATGCCCCCGATGACTACGGCAGGCACCGTGCCGAACCAGTGAGCTGTCAGCCCTGATTCAAACTGGCCGACTTCGTTTGAGGCGCCGATAAAAACGGTGTTAACAGCGCTGACGCGTCCGCGCATTGAGTCGGGCGTGGCCATCTGGACCAGAGTCTGCCTGACGATGACGCTCACCATATCGAGCGCGCCGGTCAGCGTAAGGGCCGCCAGCGATAGCCACAGGTTTCTCGACAGGCCGAACACCACGATGAAGACGCCGAAGCCGAATACGCAAACCAGCATTTTCACTCCGGCGCGCCGGCGCAGCGGCCAGTGGGCCACAATGACGGCCATCAGCACGGCGCCAATGCCGGGAGCGCTGCGCAGCAAGCCCAGTCCCGCCGCCCCGACGTGGAGAATGTCGCGCGCATAGACCGGAAGCAGGGCCACGGCTCCCCCCAGCAGAACCGCAAACATATCCAGCGAAATTGTGCCCAGAATCAATTGATTGTTCCAGATGTACCGTATACCCTCCAGTAGCATCCGCAGCGAGGAGCCGGCCGGTTCCCGGATGATCCGGGGCGCCCGGATCAGGGAAACGGAAAGCAGCCCGGCCAGCGCGACGGCCGCAGCCCCAAAATAAACCGGAACCGGCGAACCGGTTAGCCCGTAGATGGCGCCGCCTGCCACCGGCCCGACAATCATAGCCGTTTGAATCAGAGACGCGTTCCAGGTGACGGCGTTATGGAAAACCGTGGCAGGCACCAGATGCGGCAGGAAAGCTTGCGAGGCCGGGCCATTGAAGGCGCGCACCGCGCCCACCAGCAGCAAAACCGCATATATCGGTAGAACCGTTCGCAGTCCTGCTATCGTGAATGACGCCAGCGAGAGCGAGCATGCCGCAAAACCCAGCGCGCATACCTGCATGATGCTCCGCCGCGGGTAGTGGTCGGCCGCATGGCCGGCGGGCAAGAACAATAGTATGCCTGGCAAAAACTGGGCCAACCCAACCAGGCCGAGGTCCAGCGGGCGATTCGTTATGGCGTACACTTGCCAGCCGACGGCTACAGCCTGCATCTCCAAAGCGAAAATGACCAGGAACCGCCCGGCGATATAGAAACGGAATCCGGGATATGAAAATGCCGCCACTGCGGCGCCCGTAGGTTGGGGTTGCATTCGACTGAATTGTCAGTTTCGCATAACGGCGCTAAAAGAGGGTCGAACCCGTATAGGTGCAATGCTGCACGGAACCGCTTTGCAGGTGAAAGCTGCGCACGCACCCGCGCGGAGAAGGTCAAACGGTTCTGGGGGGCGGCGCCGGGATTCCCGCAAGAGGCCGGCCTTGGCCTGGTCCGTGAACCTTCCGGCAAGGCTTCTGTTTTCTTGCTAAGCGCAGGTAGTCCAGGACTAGCCGGCGTTTTAGGTGCTGTATGGCCTTAGCGGGGTCGACGCCCTTGGGGCAAACCCGGGAACACTCGCCGGCGTAGTGGCAGCGGAAAGCGCCGTGAGACCCTCCCGCCGCTTGGTTGCGGAGCAGCCGTCCGCCGTCGCGAGTATCTTCGTTATAACGCTGGGCGGCAGCAAGCGGCATCGGCCCCAGATAGCGGGCATCGGTAGCCAGCGTCGGGCAGGCCGCCATGCAACAGCCGCACTTGATGCAGTAGGTGAACTGTAGATACGCCTCCAGTTCTTCAGGCGTTTGGAAGAACTCACCCGCCGGATCGTTGAGCTCCTCTTCGTCGGCTCGGACGATGAAGGGCTTAAGCGAGCGGTGCTTCTCGAACATAGGCCGCAAATCCGGAACCAGATCGCGAATTATGTCGAAGTTAGGCAATGGACCCACAGTTAAATCAGACTGGGCCACATGTAGAATCTGAGTATTGCAGGCCAGCGCCGGGCGGCCGTTTATAAGCATGCCGCATGAGCCGCACACGCCCATCCGGCAGGAGTAGCGCCAGGCGAGCGAGCTGTCCAGGTTGTCTTTTATGTAATGCAGGCCGTCCAGAACGGTCATGCCTGCACTAACCGGCACCGGGTAGGTCTGTATGAAAGGTTTAGCGTCGTAAGCCGGATTGAAGCGGGTTACATGAAAACGTATTTCCATTACCGTCACCCCCTGGCTGCCGTGTGTGCTGCGACCGCCGCCCAACTGCCGAGCGCGAACAGGCCAAATCCGACAATAACCAGGACTATACTAATGAATTTCTCCACGGCCGGCTTGAGCGTTAGTTCGAAAAGTATTGCACGCAACCCGTAGAGTCCATGATAGAGCGCGACTGCCAGCAACAAAATATAAGTCACCGTGAAAAAAATCAAGCCATCTCGGTAGATGCTGTTTTCCCGCGAGACGGACTCGCCGGCATGAGGCGAAAACAAATTGGTTATACCGCCCAGGTGCATAATTAACATGTGCAGGCCGAGCAATACTAAAATCAGCACGCCGGCGGCCATGTGCCAGGTCCAGTATTTTGTTTCGCGCATAATTCCTCCTAGCGGCTCAATCCGAGAAATTCATATCCGCCGGCGACTACCAGTAGCGCCGCCAGCACCATCGCGCCTACCAGCAAGGGGCGTTGTACGCTGAGCGAGGTCTTATACGGGTAAACCGGCTCGATAGGACGCCCGACTGCGAATCCCAGCTCGACCAGCACCAAGCGGAGACCGTTAAGGGCGTGGTAGGCGAAGGCGGCAAACACCAAGAATTCTCCAGATTTGAAAATCGGCCGGTCGAAAAGACCTCCCTCGACCCATAAGTAAATGCCCCAGGCCCGCAGGCTGGTCACGATGATGTGAATTAGGAAGTAAGCAAGTAGGCCCAGCCCGGTTAAGCGGTGCAGTATGTAAGCGTAACGCTCCACACCCCAGCGCCCGCCTCCGAACCAGCCCCATAAACCAAGACGATTGGAGTATCGTGTAAGTTCAGCCATAAATGCTCCTGTCCCCTCAGTACTTTCTTTCGACCGGCCGCCAGACGGTTATGTTTACTGGTTTATACTCCAGCCTGGGTCTGTCGCCGGTATAGTAGGCCAGCGTATGGAGTAGGAACTTCTCGTCGTCGCGGGCCTTAAAATCAGTCCTGGCATGAGCGCCGCGCGACTCCTGCCGGGCTAGCCCCGAAGCCAGCAACACTTCGGCCAGATCGAGCATGTTCTCGGTCTCCAGAGCGCGAATTAGGTCGGTGTTGTAGATTCGGCTTTTGTCACGGATCCTTATCCGCCGAAAGCTCTCCTTAAGGGCGGCAATCTTGTCCAGGCCTTCCTGCATGGAAGCTCCCGTGCGGAACACCCCGGCGTGCAAGTCCATCGTAGCCCGCAGTTGCCGGCGTATGTGGGCCGGGTTTTCCGTACCGCTTTGCTCAAGCAGCCCGTTGAAAATTCGTTTTTCCTCATCGGCGGCCTTGGCCTGGGGTATGGCGGAGGCTTGCGGGTTGCGCTCGAGATATTTGACGATCTGTCCGCCGGCGATGCCTCCCCAAACCAGGCATTCCGCCGTGGAATTGCATCCCAGGCGGTTTGCACCGTGCAAGGAGTGGCAGGCGACCTCGCCCGCCGCCCAGATGTTTTCCACTTTGGTGCGGCCATCGATATCGGCTTCGATCCCGCCCATCGAGTAATGGGCCACCGGGCGAATAGGTATGGGTTCGGTGATGGGGTCCAGACCCAGAAATTTCATGCACACCTCGCGGATTAGCGGCAATCGTTTATTGATTCGCTCGGCACCGAGGTGAGTGAGATCAAGCTGGAGGTAGTCCAGCCCATCCGGGCCCGGAAAACCCCGTCCTTCCAAAATCTCAGTCATTTCCGAGCGCGAAACAATGTCGCGCGGAGCCAACTCCATCATCTTGGGGGCGTATTTTTCCATGAAACGCTCCCCTTTGTTGTTGCGCAGGTAGCCGCCCTCGCCGCGGCAGCCCTCGGTCATCAGGATGCCCGAGGGCACCAGCCCCGTCGGGTGAAACTGTAAAAACTCGGCATCTTCGAGCGCCAGTCCGGCGCGGAAGGCGATGGCCTGCCCGTCTCCCGTCACCGTTTGAGAGTATGTCGTAAAACCGTAGAGGTTCCCCAGCCCTCCGGAGGCTATCAGAAGCGCCTTGCCGCCGAGTACGAGAAACTCGCCGTCCGGCATGTTTATGATCGTTAGGCCGGCGAAACGGTCTCCGTCCATTAGCAGGCTGGTGGCGAAGCATTCGTCGTAGCGCGTGAAGTTGCCGTAGCGCAGCAGATTGTCATAAAGCGCCTGCATCTCGAAAAAACCTGTCTTGTCGGCGGCCATGCAGGCGCGGGGAAAGGAATGGCCTCCGAAAGGCCGCTGCATGATGCGCCCGTCCGGGCGGCGTGACCAGGGGACTCCCCAGTGTTCGAGCAGCCGGATCTCGTCCGGCGACTTTTCGACGAAACGTTCGACCACATCTTGGTCGGCCAAAAAGTCCGAGCCTTTGACCGTATCCCAGGCATGCAGTTCGAAACTATCGCCTTCCTCCGGACGCATCACCGCGCCGGTGCCGCCTTCGGCGCACACCGAGTGGGAACGCATTACCTGAACCTTGGAAATAATGCCGATATCGATCGCGCTGCGGGAGCGAATGGAGATTTCCAAGGCGGCGCGCAACCCGGCTAGTCCGGTTCCAAGTATTAGGACATCATGATTGATCACCCGCATTGCTGTTCACCTGCCGCTAGCCCAAAAACATCTGACATTCTATAACAAGGTGACGGCGGGTCAAGTCCGCGCAAGAAATGACATGCCGCCGGCCAAGCAGGCGGTCATGCTCACTCCGTCCGGTCGCGGCACATTACAGATGTCTAAGCTTGTTGAAATTTATGCTGCAAACTTGCAAACCGCCGGCGGCACAGCTTGAAAGCATGGCGTAAACCGGAGGCTACTCTTCAACATCTATAGTCGGCAGGTGCGGAGCGCCCAGCTCGTTGAGGCGGGTTACGGTGTCGTGGGCAAGCTGAATAAAAGGCGCGGCGCTCGGGTGCGCCCCATTGGCCAGCGCCACCGGACGCCCTGAATCGCCGCCTGCGCGGATTTGCGGGTCCAGGGGCAGTTCGCCTAGAAAAGGCGTGCCCATCTCAGTTGCGATGCGCTTGCCTCCGCCGCTGCTAAAGACGTCTACGCGGCTGCCGCAATGCGGGCAAATCAAATGACTCATGTTTTCTACGATGCCCAGAATGGGCACGTTCACCTGGCGAAACATGAGTACGGCTTTACGTGCGTCTTCAAGGGAAACGTCGGAGGGGGTTGTAACAACAATGGCGCCCGACAGCGGAACAGTCTGCATAAGAGAAAGCTGCACGTCGCCTGTGCCCGGAGGTAGGTCGACTACCAAGTAGTCCAACTCTCCCCAATCGACGCCGCGTATGAATTGCTGTATTACGTTGTGCAGCATTGGGCCGCGCCAAATGAGCGGCCGATCCCCAGGATTAAGGAAGCCCATCGACATCAACCGGACGCCAAACTGCTCCAGCGGCTTTATACGCTGGTCTTCAACTTCGGGCGCTTCGGAGATTCCCATCATGCGGGGAACATTGGGCCCGTAGACATCGGCGTCAAGCAAGCCGGTCTTGTTTCCCAGCCCGGCCAGTGCTACCGCCAGATTCACCGCCACCGTGGTTTTTCCGACTCCGCCTTTGCCGCTGCCTACGGCGATCATATGGCGCACGCCGGGAATGGACTCTTTAGGCGGAATGCCAGGCGATTTGGGATTCATAGTTTCATCCTAGCTGGTTAGAGGCAGGTTTGCCTGTGCCCTAAGGGTCAGATCGTGCGTTTCGCCCCTTGCCAGCTTCGGGAAGGCTGCGGCGGCGATCATGGCGGCATTGTCAGTGGCCATAGAAGGCGAAGGAAACAGCACGCGGAGGCCGGCCGCCAGCTCCCGCGCTCTGGCGCGCAAGCCTGAATTAGAGGCGACGCCGCCCGAAATGATGAGGCACCGCGCCCCGATCTGAGCGGCGCTGGTCGCGGCGCGGCGTAGAAGTTCTTCGACTACGGTTTTCTGAAATGATGCGATCAGGTCGAGCGTCGCCTGTGGAGTTACAGCCAGCCACTGTTCGGTGGTGGGGCGTGGGTTGCGCTTGAGGAGCTCGCGCCGCCGGGCGATCTCCTGCTGCATGTCGCGCTGCTCGGTCCAGCGCAGGACTGCGGTCTTCAGCCCGCTGAAGCTGAAATCCAGCGGATTGCCTTTCATTCGAGCGGGTGTGAAACGCACGGCGCAGGGATTTCCGTGCGGAGCCAAACGGTCAAGTATGGGGCCTCCCGGATAACCGAAACCCAGCAGCTTGGCGACCTTGTCATAAGCTTCACCGGCGGCGTCGTCGCGGGTCTTGCCGAGCAGCCGGTAGTGCTGCCCCTCCAAGACCTCGAAAAGATGGGTATGTCCGCCGCTGGCCACCAACGCCAGCGCGGGGTACTCCACAGGCTCGCCTTTCTGCCTGGCTTCTAGTATCACGGCGTGAATGTGGCCTTCAATGTGATTGACGCCGATAAGCGGGAGCCGGTGGGCGAAGGCCAAAGCCTTGGCGTAGGTCAGCCCCACCAGCAGCGAGCCTACCAGCCCCGGACCTACAGTGACCGCTACGGCGGCCAGATCCCGATAATTGCAGCCGGCTTCGCCGAGCGCCTGATCAACCACGGGAACAATGGCCCGCAGGTGATCGCGGCTGGCTAGTTCCGGCACCACGCCGCCGTATTTTCCGTGCGTTGAAAACTGGGAAGCTACAATTGAAGAAAGAACGCGGCCTGTCTCATCCACCACGGCGGCTGCGGTTTCGTCGCAACTGGTTTCTATGCCGAGGATTCGCAAGCTGCTATTCTGACTCACCGAGGCCATGAAGCTCTCTGATTTCGATTATCACCTGCCGGAAGACCGCATTGCGCAAGAACCGCTGGCCGACCGCAGCGCCTCGCGCATGCTGGTGGTCGACCGGCAGAGCGGAAAGTGGCAGGACCGCCAGTTCCGCGACTTGCCGGAGTTTCTTCGACCGGGCGATTGTCTGGTGGTAAACGATTCGCGCGTTTTCCCCTCACGCCTTCTGGGACGCCGCGCCGGCGTGCGTGCTCTGCCCGTGGGCAGGAAAAATCCCCGGCGGCGCGAGCACCTGAGCGGAGAGGTGGAGGTCTTCCTGCTGCATCCGGTTGCGGAGGATCTCACGGTCTGGCAGGCGCTGGTTCATCCCGGCCGCAAAATGCACATCGGCGAACGGGTGCGCTTCAGCGACGAGCTTGAGGCCGAGATCATTGCCCGCGGCCTCCACGGCCAGCGCACGGTGCGCCTGCACTGCCGGGGCGACGTATTCGCCTGCCTGGAAAAAGTGGGGCACGTACCGCTTCCGCCCTACATCCGCCGCCCGGACCGGCCTGAAGACCGCGCCCGCTATCAGACGGTCTATGCCCGCGTCACCGGCTCGGTTGCAGCGCCCACCGCCGGGCTGCACTTCACTGAGCAGATGCTTGAGGCGTGTCAAGCAGCCGGCGCCGACCTCGCCCGCGTCACCCTGCATGTGGGTCTGGGGACGTTTGAACCGGTCCGCACCGAAGAGGTTGAAGAGCACCGTATTCATCCCGAACATTTTTCGATTGAAGCGCAGCAGGCTGAGCGCATGCGCGTGGCCCGGCGTTTGGTGGCTGTAGGGACGACGGTTGTTCGTACCCTTGAGACCGCCGCGCGGCGCGGCGGCATCGGTCCTATGTCGGGCGAAACCGATTTGTACATCTATCCCGGGTTTGAGTTTCGCGTGACAGGTGCCATGCTCACCAATTTCCACCTGCCGCGCAGCAGCCTGCTGCTTTTGGTGTGCGCTTTTGCCGGACGAGATCTGACGCTGGCCGCTTACCGCCATGCGGTTGAATCCGGCTATCGCTTTTACTCGTACGGCGACTGCATGCTGATAATCTGATAATTATGCGAGCCGTAGCCGACCTGGCCCTGGAAACCCTGTATAACGCCACTCAGCACCTGGTGCGAATCCTGATCATCCTGGCGGCGGCTTTCGTGCTGGTGAAGATCATCAATCGCTATTTGCCACGCTTGCACGATAAGGCTATCTCCATGATGTCCAAACATGGGCGTGGTCCGGACGGGGAAATCGAAAAGCGGGCCGTTACACTTGGCGCAATTTTTAGCAAAACGGTCACGGTGGTTATTTACAGTCTGGCGGCCTTAATGGTGCTGCGTGAGGCGGGCTTTGAAATAGGGCCGATTCTGGCCAGTGCAGGCGTAGCCGGCCTGGCGATCGGGTTCGGGGCTCAGAATCTGGTGCGGGACATAATTGCCGGCTTGTTTATGCTGATGGAGAACCAGATCCGGCTGAACGATGTTGTCGTAGTAAACGGCACCGCCGGATTGGTTGAGGAGATAAACCTGCGCACCACCGTGCTGCGCAGCTTCGACGGCACGGTTCACATTTTTCCTAACGGCTCGATCCAGACGCTGGCGAACATGACCCGTGAATATTCCTATTACGTAATTGATGTGGGCGTGGCCTACAAAGAGGATCCCGACCGGGTTATGGAGGTTATGCGCCAAGTGGCCGAGGATTTGATGGCTGATGAGAACTACCGTCCCATGATCCTGGAGCCGCTGGAGATTGCCGGCGTCGACCGCTTCGCCGAGTCAGCCGTGATCATAAAGGCTCGCATCAAGACTCTGCCTCTCAAGCAGTGGGCGGTGGGGCGCGAATACAACCGCCGCTTGAAAAAGCGCTTTGATAAGGAAGGGATCGAAATCCCGTTCCCGCAAAGGACCATCCACTTTGCCACCTCAGCCGAAAGTCAAGCCGCGGCCGATGCCGAGGACTTGCGGGCCAAGCTGGGCGGCAGTTCGCAGCAGGACCAATGCCAGGGGAGCTGAGCCGATCCACCAGCGGCGGCGTAGAGCTTCCAGTGACAGCAGCAGCAGCAAAGGCGAAGCCAGCCGCGCATAAGTAAACGGATCGTACATATTCACTAGGAAAATCACCGGGATCATCAGCGCGGCCAAGGCCAACGCGGCAAATTCTTCCGGGCTGCGGTCAGGTTTGGCGAACAGAAATAGCGCAAAAAGTACCGCCATTATGACGCCGGCCGCCATGAGCCAATCGAGCGCATGGATCAAGCTCGCCTGAGTACCGGGCAAAGCGGAATAACTCCCGAAACGAAAAATCCGCAAAGTAAACAGCGACTCAATCGGCCGTCCTGCGATTTTCACCGGGAGGTCGCCGCTGGTATACGCAGCGGAGTAGAACAACCACACGAGCGCCGGCGCCGCGGCTGTGGTGAAGAGCAATGCTTTTCTGAATTCCTTTCTGATTACGCAGTAGAACACATAGCCCGCAATAAGCAGCAGGCCCGTCTCACGCGTCAGGGCGGCTGCGGCGACAACCAGATATAGCTTGCGTCGCTCGCCCAGGCGCGCGTAGAGGGCAAAACCCGCCGTTAGGGCGGCCAGCGTTGCATCGACTATGGTGCGGTCAATCGCCACGACCGTCGCCGGCACGGCCAGGAAGAGCAGGCCCCAGGCTGAGCTTCGCCCGGCAAGCATTGCATAGCGGCTGCTCCAGTAGGTGCCCAAAAAGATGGAAAGCCAGATCACTAGAAAGAGCGCAGAGTCAACCCGGCGGTCATCGCCGCCCGCAGCCAGCCAGGCCAGCGCCGGAACCAGTATGCGCCGGTAGCGCAGCCGCGGGGCGTCCAGGTATTTTGAAAACCCTCTTCTGAGAAAAGGGTCATGCGCCATGTAGTGATAGAACTGGCCATCGTAACCGCTGCCCCGGAACCGGTATATGTTTTCCGCGGCCAGCTCGGGCGGAATGAGGTTATAGTCACCGGTGCAGAAAAGTGCCGTCCAGTTTTCCCCGTAATTGAAGTGAACCGTCAGAGCCTGCCAGCAAATGCACACAGCGACGGCGGCGACAGCCGTGGCTAGCGCTTTGCGGTTGGGCATTCTATGAGTCAGCCGCATTAATTGATTCCGCTACATGATGGCGGTAGGCGGCGCGGGCTCATCAGGCCGGCCGGCATTGGCCAGCGGCGTTTTCACCATAAGCACGCCCAGCCCGAGCATTACTATGAGTCCGGCCAGAATAGACGGGCTGGCGAAAACCGTAGGCAGCGGCCACTCAAAGAAGCGGAAAGTGGCCACCAGCAACCCCGCCAGAGCCTCGCCGGCAATGAGGCCCGAAGCGGTAAGCACTCCCGCGTTCTCAATGCGCGCTTTCTGCGCTTCGTTGAAACCCCTGCGGTCGCGCAACGAGTCGGTGATCCAACGGATGACGCCGCCTACGAAAATCGCAAAAGTTGTCTCAAGCGGCAGATACATGCCCACGGCGAAAAGCATGGGGCTGCGCACCTGAACCATGATCAGCGATAAGCCCATGAAGATGCCGACCACCACCAGCGGCCAGGGCATGCTGCCGCCCACAATGCCCTGAGCCAGCGACGCCATGAGCCCGGCCTGCGGAGCTGAAAGTTGCCGATCGCCGAAGCCGATGCCTCCGGCTTTGATGTTGCCCTCATGCAACACCAAAAGCGGAAAGTACAGTAGAGCGCTTGCCACCAAAACTCCCAGAATGTCGCCGATTTGCATGCTGCGCGGGGTGCCGCCCAGCAGGTGCCCGACCTTCAAATCCTGAAGCATTTCGCCGGCAACAGCCGAGGAAACGCAAACCACCGCCGCCACGCCCAGCACCGCCGCAACGCCGCTAACCCCCGACACTCCTATGCCCACCATCAGCAACGACGCCACGATCAGCGTCGACAGCGTAAGCCCGGAGATGGGGTTGTTCGAGCTGCCGATCATGCCGACCAGGTTGCCCGAGACCGCCGCGAAGAAAAAGCCGAGCACGATCATCACCAGCGCCGCCACCAGCCCGCCGCTTAGCGTCCCGGCGAAGTAGGTGTAAAGCAGGATCATGCAAATCAGGGTCACGCCCAGACCGGCGAAGACCGTCTTTGCGCCCAGGTCGCGGTCGAAGCGCGCCGTGGCCTCCGCCTGCCCGCTCGCCTTCTTAAGATCGGTTACCGCCCGCTTCATTCCAACGGCCAGGCTTTTGCGCATGCGGAAAAGGGTGTAGGCGGAGCCTACCAGCATTCCGCCCACGGCGATGGGACGCACGATGAAGCGCCATACCGAAGTGGCCAGTCCTGACCACTCTTCGCCTGAGGCCCCCGCCGGCAGAGCGTCTTTCAATTGTGGCCCGAGAAAATACATAAAAAGCGGAACCAGCAAACCCCAGGCCACCACGCCGCCCGAGAAATTCAGGGCCGCCAGTCGCGGTCCGATGATGTAGCCGACGCCCAGATAGGCAGGACTTATGGCCGGGGCCGAAACGGCTGTTACGCCGCCTACTTCCACGCCTCGCGCTTCGGTTGAACTCCCCAGGCGTACTACGCTCTTGCCCAACTCACCGATGCGGATGAAGAACTCTTTGCTTGAAGCAAACAGTTGGATGATGCCCAGAAAGTAAACCAGCGCGCCGATGCCCATGTTGTAGAAGAGAATTTTCGCGGCCTGGCTGCCGCGCTGTCCGGCTTTGTGAATTTCAGAAGCCGCCAGCGATTCTGGGAAGGGCAGTTCCCGGTCTTCGACCATCACCCGGCGAAGAAGCGTCACGAACAGGATGCCCAAAACGCCACCTACCAGCATCAGGACGCTGGATTTCCAGTAAGCATACTCGAAGTCGAACGAGGGCCAGGCGCGGGCTATTACGAAAGCCGGAATGGTGAAGATAGCGCCCGCCGCCACTGCCTCGCCGATCGAGCCCACGGTTCGGGCGATGTTCTCCTCCAGAATCGAGCCGCGGAACAGGCGCAGCACCGCCATGCTGATGACGGCCGCCGGATAGGTTGCGGCGATGGTCATGCCGGCGCGAAGTCCTAGGTAGGCGTTGGCCGCGCCTAGGATCACGGTAAGCACCAAACCAAGCAGCACGGCGCGTAAGGTAAACTCGGACATCGAAACGTTTTCCGGCACATACGGTTGGAATTTTTGCTGGCTCACGGTTTCCCCCTCAAACCGCACATGATATCAGGAGCCAGGTTCGGATAATTTGGTTGTTAGGTTTCTTGCATGACTGTGAGAATCAGGCGTGATTAAGCAGGCGTTATTTTCTCTTGCGGTCTTTTGCGCCTTAGCGGGCCGGGCGGCGGTAATTGAGGGTGTCGTGCTGGAGTCGGCGAGCGGACGGCCGCTGGCCCGAGTCCGGGTGGCGCTCGTGGCCGCTGCGGCGGGCGCAACAGCGCCCGCGCCGCAGTACACCGACCGAGGCGGGCGTTTCTCCTTCCCCGGACTTGCGCCGGGCTCCTATCTTCTAACGGCCGAGCGTAGGGGCTTTGCTATGGCTGTCTACGGCCAAAAACGCTGGGACCTGCCAGGCAGTCCGATTGTAGTGGAACAGGACAGCCGCTACGTGGCCGAGTTGCGCCTCAATCGCCTCGGAGCGATAACCGGGCTGGTTGTCGACGAAAACGGCGTGGGCTTGCCGGATATCGCCGTCTACGCTTATCGGGACTCCCGTCCTCTTCGCCTGGAGGGGCAGGCAGTTACTGATGACCGTGGCGCTTTTCGCATTGCAGGCCTCAAGCCCGGGCGATTTCGCCTGAGAACCGGCTCCAAGCAACTGGAAGATGACACGGGACTACTGCCGACTTATCTGGGGGACTCCACCCGGCCGGACGGCGCCGCGGCGCTCGAGGTCGGATTGGATGAGGAGATTACGGGAGTTGTCATCCGGCCCTGTCCGGGCAAGCTCATAAAGCTGCGCGGACGGGTCGGTTTTCAGGGCGTGCAAGCAGTGACATTATACGGCGATGTTGGGCGGAAAATTGCGGCGGTGGACAGTGACGGGCGTTTCAGTTTTGACGAGCTTGTGCCTGGCCCAGTGGAGCTGATGGCTGAGTCTTCAGCGGGCTGGGCGGGCTACAGCCGCCTGTGGCTGGCGGGCGAGATGGATGACGAAGTCGTTCTGGAGGGTGCGCCTCTTCCTTCGATCAGCCTGGCTTGCGTTAGTACGGACGGCGAGAAGATGGGAAAAGACAGTGCGGTTTTGCGGTTGTCTCGAACCATCCCCGCCGAAGAGCCCAGGTTTGTGCAGTTGGCCTGTGGCGAAACGGCCAGCCTGGGGGCCGGCCTGTGGGAAATAACAGCCGCCGCTGCGCCCGGCTGGAAAGTCTCCGAATTCAGGCTTAACGAGCGACCGTTGAACCTAACTACGTTTGAGGCGTTGCCTGGGCAGAAATTTACCCTGACCCTGGTTCAGAGCAGGGAGGGACAGTGAAGGGCGCGGCGGCTATTGTTGTAAACCCGCATCTGCGGCGTCTTTTTCAAAGACTTTGTAATTGATGACCGTCCCCGGTTTCAGGGGGTCGAATTCCTCGAGAAGGTTTAAATTGAGGTGGAGTGAAAAAGTGCGGCCTTCAACCACGCCTACCCAGCGGAACGGATTCACCGGAGCCGGCAGAGCTGCCACCGTGCGGGGAATTTCGCCGTGGTATAAGTGTGATTCCAAAATTGCCAGCGCGCGCTCGTGCAGAAGATACCGGCCTCCGCAGTAAGCCGTGAAAAGCGCCAGGGCCGCAATCGCCGCACCGCGCCCAGTTCCGGCGCGCTCGCCGATCTCGCTGCTCACCAGGCGTGAAAACCAGGGCCAGAGCAGCCCAAAAAGCAGAATGGCCCAGATCCAAAGATCGATACTGGCGGCAAGATCCAGGTGAAAATATCCGCCGGTGAACGGCCACAGAAGCTGGACGCCGTGCGGCGTCAGCGCATCTAGCAGGGGGTTCGAGAGGACTCCAGCAAACGCCGCCGGCCAGGCCGTGCGCCAGGCAACACCGTGCGGCTGAAACAACGCAACCGCGCCCGTCAGAGCAAGCGCCAGTACCGGCGCCAGTATGAACGAGTGCGCCGGTCCCCGGTGGCTCAAGTACGATCCCAGGCCGGCTGCGCCCGCAAGCAAGTCCAGGTCCGGCAGGTTGGCGCCGGCGGCAAGTAGAATGACTGTGCCGGGCGCCAAGCGCCCGAATACGGCGCGGCCGATCAAAACTGCGGCCAGGGTGTGAGTTAACGGGTCCACGATAGAAAAGACGGCGGAACCAGCAGCGTTAACGCGTCCGGTACAATATCCACTCTGGCTGGCAAAGCGCCGGCCAGCTCTCCGTCCACCTCCACAAAGACCGGTCCGTCTTCAAGCGGTACGAACTCAGCCGAGCGAGCATGCAGCAGGGTGACGCCTTCCATCCCCGCCAGCTTGTTGGTGAGAATGCCGCCCAGATAGGTGAGATAGCGCAGCGTGTTGCGGCCTTCAAACCAGGCCATGGCGAAATCATCCCGCAGCAGGTGGGCGTCCGGCGTGATGACGACGCTTCCTCCGTAATTGCGCACGCGGCTGGAGAGGGCGAATGAAACGCGCCGTACCTGGCCGCCGGCGCGGACTTCAAACTCGTCCAGCTCCCGACTGAATTCGGCCAGTCCCGCGATCCAGTAGGCCAGCTTGCCCTGGCTGCTTTTGAGCGCCGGGTCGACCTGGCTTACTATGTGTGCATCCAGCCCGACGCCCGCCAGCAACAGGAAAAAGCGCCGGTGCGAGCCGCCGTCCGAGGTGAGCAGCCCTGCCGAAATGCGCCGCGGAATCCACTGGCCCAAACCACGGGCGGCTTCCTCCATTGCCTGTGGTAACCCCAGTTCCATGGCCAGGATGTTGGCCGTGCCGCCGGGCAGCACGCCGAAGGGCACTTCGGACGGAATTACTCCATTGGCTGCTTCGTTGATGGTTCCGTCGCCTCCTGCCACTAAAATCAGATCAGCGCCTTTGGCCAGGCACTCGCGGGCCACATCAGCGCCGGTGCCCGGCCCGAAGGTGCGCGCTGTGGCGATGGAATGGCCGGCTTTGTGTAAAACTTCGAGCGTCCGGTCAAGCTGCTCGACGCCGGCCGTGTCCAGGGTGCGGGCGGCCGGATTGTAAATGAGGAACCCGTTGCGATAAATCATTCGGAGCGCCACTATAATGGTCGCCAATGGACCAGGATGCAGTCAAAAAGGAAATTCAGCAACTACGCGAGCAATTACGCCGCCACGAGTACCTTTACTACGTTGTCGACCAGCCCGAAATCAGCGACGCCGAGTACGACGCGCTGATGCGGCGCCTCCAGGAACTTGAATCGCAACATCCGGAACTCATCACTCCGGATTCGCCCACCCAGCGGGTAGGCGGCAAGCCGCGCGAGGGCTTCGTCACGGTGCGTCACAGCTCCCCAATGCTGAGCCTGGATAATGCGCTTAACGAAGGGGAGCTGCGCGATTTTGACCGCCGCGTTCGCGAGCTTTTAGGCGGCGCTGCGGTGGCTTACGTCGCCGAGCTCAAGCTGGACGGCCTTTCCATGGCGGTCCACTACCGAAACGGGCTGCTGAGCCAGGCAATTACGCGCGGCGACGGCAGCCAGGGGGAGGACGTCACCGAAAACGCCCGGACCATACGCTCCCTGCCGTTGAGGATCAACTCGGAGCTGCCTGCGCTTGAGGTGCGCGGCGAGGTTATTATGAACCGGCGCGCCTTCGAACGGCTCAACCTGGAGCGTGACCGCCAGGGGCTGCCGCGCTTCGCCAATCCGCGCAATGCCGCGGCCGGCTCGATACGGGTCTTGGAACCGGCCATTACCGCCGCGCGGCGGCTGGATTACTACGCCTACTTTCTGCTAGTGGATGGAGAGCCATATTTTCAGTCGCACTGGCGCTCCCTGGAGGAACTTGAAAAACTTGGGTTTAAGGTCAATCCTCACCGCCGATTTTGCCGGAATTTCGCCGAGCTTGTCGACTTCTGCCGTGAATGGGCGGAGCGCCGCCGTGAGCTTCCCTATGAAACCGATGGGGTCGTGGCCAAAGTCGACAGCGTAGCTCAGCAGCGCATTCTCGGTTGGACCGCAAAAGCCCCCCGCTGGGCCATTGCTTTCAAGTTCCCGGCCGAGCAGCAGATCACCCGAGTCGAAGCCATTGAAGTACAGGTGGGGCGCACCGGAGTGTTGACTCCTGTGGCACGGTTGGAGCCGGTTGCCATCGGCGGCGTAACGGTTTCCCGCGCCACCCTGCACAATGAGGACGAAATCGAACGTCTGGGGGTAGGCATAGGCGACCGGGTGCTAATCGAGCGCAGCGGCGACGTCATTCCTAAGGTCGTGCGAGTGGTCGAAAAATCGCCTCAATCGGCGCCGTTTAAAATGCCCTCTGCGTGCCCGGTCTGCGGCGGCCGGGTAGTCCGCCAGGAAGGCGAAGTCGCCAGCCGCTGCATCAATACCAATTGCCCGGCCCGGCTCAAAGAATCGATCCTGCATTTCGCCTCGCGCAACGTAATGGATATCGACGGAATGGGCGAAGCTTTGGTTGATCAGCTCGTGGACTGCGGCCTGGTGAAGAGCATAGCCGACCTGTATAACCTCACCCCCGAAGATTTGCTCCCGCTGGAACGTATGGGGCGAAAACTGGCGGAGAAGATCGTCGCCAATATAAACCGGTCGCGCGATAATCCGTTGCCCCGCGTGATTGCCGGCCTGGGTATTCCTTTCGTCGGCGAACGCACCGCACAGATACTGGCCGATACCTTCGGCAGCCTGGACCGAATAGCTGAGGCGAGCGAGGAGGAACTCCAACAGGCGGAAGAGGTTGGCCCGAAGGTGGCGCGCTCTATCTGGCAGTTTTTCCGCGAGCCGCGCAACCGGGAGCTGGTCGAACGGCTGCGTCGGGCTGGGTTGAAGTTCGAACAAGCGCAACCTGCCCGAGGGGAGGGGAAGTTGACTGGTTTGACCTTCGTTCTGACCGGCACGCTTCCTACGCTCACCCGCGAGCAAGCAAAGGTCCGCATTGGGGCTGCCGGGGGCAAAGTGGCTTCTTCTGTAAGCAAAAAAACAAGTTACGTGGTGGCGGGCGAAGCTGCCGGCTCCAAGCTGGAGCAGGCGAAGAAGTTGGGAATTCCAGTCATAAACGAAGCTGAGTTGCTTCGCATGATCGAGGGTTGATTCGTGGCAAAATTAAATCATTTTAATTTACAAAACTTCTGATTTGTAAACTCATTCTGTTATACTTAACAGGATTTTGAGGGTTGGTGAGGCATTAGTTTTGATTTGATAGGTTCCAAACTGGTTGAACCGGGAGGGTGAAATAGATGCGTAACGCGAGTGTGCTTTTAATTCTGCTGGCTGTGTCAGTTGCGGTTGCACACGCCCAGACCAGCCGGGCGACGGTGAGCGGAATCGTTTCGGACCCGCAGGCGGCGGTCATACCCGGCGCTTCGGTGGAGCTGGTCGGTTCGCTCACCGGCGTTAAACGAGAAACCAAGACCAACGAAGCCGGTCTTTACCGTTTCGACGCCGTAGACCCGGGAGAATACAAGCTGACGGTAACTGCTCCTGGCTTTCGTGTGTTTACACTTCAAGGGCTCACTGTTTCGGCGGCTCAAGTGGCCACGGTGGACGTCCGGCTGGAAATCGGGCCGACCTCAGCGGTGGTTGAGGTGACCGGCGAAGCGGCGATGATTCAAACGGAAACACCGGTGCGCGGAGCCAGCCTGAATCTGACCAGTTATTCCAATCTGCCGCTTGCCAGCCGGGATGTGGCGCAGTTTGCATTGACTTTGCCGGGGGTATCCAGCAACCGTTTCGGTTACGGTGTTGGGACCTTTTCGGTCAATGGCTCCCGCGGTCGTTCGAACAACTTCATGCTGGACGGTGTGGAAAACAACGATGTTTCCGTGGCCGGCCAGCTCATCCAGGTGACTAATCCGGATGCCATCGCCGAGGTTTCCGTTCAGACTTCAAACTTCGATGCTGAATTCGGGCGCGCCGGGGGTGCGGTCGTCAACACCGTCACCAAATCCGGGACCAATCAGCTTCACGGCAGCGTAATGTATCTTTTGGATGTCACCAACGACGAAGCCATCACCAACACGCAGGCCTGGAGCGCGGAAATTGTCAAGCGCGGCAAGCCTTTCTACGGCATTGAGCAGTGGTACGGCTTCACCCTGGGCGGACCCATCAAGAAGAATCGAACCTTCTTTTTCGGCGCCTTCCAGGATCAGCGCCAGCGTTCGCAGAGCACCAATGAGCTGGTGGTGCCTACGGCTGCCGGCTGGGCGACCTTGAATTCGCTTTTCCCAAAGGGGGCCAACCCGCGAGTTGACCTATACCGGGAAGTGGCGGGCAGCGTGACCGCCGACAGTAACCCGTTTTCCGTCATCATGGGCGGCGGGCGGCCGAATGTTGAATTCGGTTCAAAGATCGAGCCGTATGCCCAGAGGTACCTGGACCGGCAGTTTCTGGTGCGAATCGACCACCAGATCAGTTCCTCCGACCAGCTTTCAGGACGCCTGCTACGCGACAAGCAGAATTCGCCGATTGCCGCAACGCCGTTCTTCCCCGGTTTTTCGACATCCTACAACTACCCCTCAATGAATTTGGCCATTACGGAAACTCACGTTTTCACGCCGACCACGACTAATGAGCTCCGCCTGGCCTATAACCGCGCCAACCTGGATTATGCGCTGGATCCTGAGAACCCGCTGGGTAAGACCCTCCCGCGCTGGACCATCGGCGGCGGGATCACTGCGCTTGGTATCGCCACCAACTTACCCCAAGGCCGGACGGTGAACAACTATGTTCTGCAAGATGCGGTTTCGCATGTACGCGGCACACACAGTTTTCGCATGGGATTGAACATCACTCAGCAGCGGGCCCGGCAGTTTGCGCCGATCCGTGAGCGCGGTGAGATCGCATACGGAACTGCGACCGGCTATTCGAACTTCGCCAATTTTGTTGACGATTTTGGCGGATCGGGCGGAGCTGTATACAGGGATTTTGGCAGCGCTCGCTATTATCCTCATTACACGCGGCAGGCCTATTATTTCCAAGACCGCTGGCGGGCGACGCGCGACCTGACGCTGACGCTCGGCGTGCGTTACGAGTATTTCGGAACGCCGATGAATTGCCTGTACAAAGCCTCTTGGTCCGGTTTGTTCAATGTCGATCCGGTGACCGGCAAAGGGCCCTACATGGATCCGACCAAGGTTGATCCGGACAAGAATAACTGGTCGCCGACGGTCGGCATTGCCTGGTCGCCTTCGGCCACGAGCGGTTTGTTCGGGAAGCTTTTTGGCGAGAAGAAGACGGTTGTAAGAACCGGTTACCAGATTGGTTATGACTCGTTCTTCAACAACATTGCTTCCAACGCCAAGACATCGACGCCGAACGTAATTTCGACCAGCGTGCCGAGTTCCGTTTCAACGCAGAACCCGCGCGGAGTAGCCAACTGGTCGACGTTGGTGCCGACCAAGGCTCGTGATCCGCTGCCGACCGATAGTCAGACGCTGATGCCCAAGAATCTGGTCAATCCCTACACGCAACGTTGGTCCTTCGGCATTCAGCGCGAACTGCCGGATATGTGGCTGTTGGATGTTTCCTATGTCGGCTCGAAAGGTACACGGTTGTACGCCAACGAAGATATGAACCCAGTCGTGCCATCCTCGATGCGGGTGGTTCCATCCGTTACGCCCACTCTCTTCTCGCTGACCACGCGTCTGGATACGTTACAAGGCTCGCGCCTGATTCGGACCAACGGCGGCGACTCCAACTACCACGCGCTTCAGGTCGGGGCGGACCGGCGCATGTCGAAAAACCTGATGATACGGGTGGCCTACACCTGGAGCAAGGCCATAGACAACGCCAGCGAGATTTTCGGCGTAGGCAATACCAACCTGCCGCAAAATACTGCGGTGCCGAGCATTTACGGCGGATTGAGAATTGACCGCGGCCTTTCTTTCTTCGACCGTACGCACCGCGCTTCGTTCACCTATGTTTACCAGTTCCCGTTCATGAATGACCAGCGCGGCTTGCTGGGGAGAGTTGTCGGCGGCTGGCAGATCTCCGGCATAACCACGTTTGAGACCGGTGTGCCGCTGAATGTTTATAACGGTCTGGATGCCGACGGCATTGGCGGCAACTTTGACCGGCCTTTGTTCAACCCGATGGGTAAGCCTGGCGTACGGGCCCAGGTCAGCGCCACCAGCCCGACCGGTTACGTGAATCCTGAAGCAAATAACGCTCCCATCGACATGATGGAGGCCATGTACATCGGGCTCAAGGCCCAGAGTGGGCCTAATCCGGCACCCACGGGCAATTTGGGCCGCAATACGCTGCGTGTGCCCGGAGTGAACAACTGGAACGTGAACTTTTCCAAGGTTATTCGCACTGTGGAGCGGGTCCGGCTGGAGTTCCGCGGCGAATTCTACAACTTGTGGAATCACCCGCAATTCGGGGTCGCCAGCGTAAGTCCGTTCTCGCCGGGCGGCGGATCGATGGCGGCCACCGTGGCCACCTCTCCCGCCGGCCGTTTCCTCAACAAGTACTACATGGACGGCGGCGGGCGTGTTATTCGCTACCAGTTGCGGTTGACTTTCTGATATAAATTTCTTTTCTGGCATGCGCCGCTGGGCGTCGCCTAGCGGCGCATTTTAATTTCGAAGAGGGCCACCTGAGCGCGATACTAAACAACCTGGCTGCTTGGGGATTGCCTGGGCTCCTGATCATTGCTCTGCTGGACGGAGCGGGCATTCCGCTGCCCACGGGGGTGGATGCGCTGCTTGTTGCGATTTCCGCAATGCGTCCGGATCTGGCACCTTGGGCGGCGTTGCTGGCCATTGCGGGCTCTGCGGCTGGATGTCTTTTCCTTTTTACCCTTGCTCGCCAGGGGGGCCGACTCTATTTAGAGCGCCACACGGCTACCGGACGTGGGCGCAAGCTCAAAGAGTGGTTTGAACGCTATGGTTTGGTTACGGTGTTTGTAACGCTGCTCTCACCGGTTCCGCTACCGACCAAGATTTTTGTTATTTCGGCCGGCGCTCTCGGAGTTCGCACTACTCCGTTTCTGATTGCAGTGCTGGCCGGACGCAGTCCGCGCAGCATTGGTCTGGCCTACTTGGGGACCCGCCTAGGCACGCACTCATTGGCCTGGATAAAAGCGCACGCCTGGCCGATCGGCCTTGGCACGGCAGTGCTGCTGGCGCTTTTGTTCTTGCTCATACGCTCTGCCGGCGGCCGATCTATTGAAAACCATATAGTACGGCGCAAGTGAAATTGCGGTGTAGTACTCTATGGCCTGGGAAGTCGAGGGAGTAAGCGGCCACAGTGACCCCAGTGCCGCTGTGACGTGAACATAAAGAACGGAATGCTTTGCATTCTTAGGGTTAGAGCGCCTAGCCGGGAGCGCGCCGGGCTTGTCGTTTTCTCTTCCTAATGCGTTCCGGCTGGACTGCGACAGGCGCTTTCTGAAAGAATTCATCAGGCGAGCGTAGGGTCATAAAGAAGACTAATATGAAGGACGGCCAGAGCTGCGAAAACATGCGGTCGAAGGGAGCAACCCATGGATTGCCGAGCAAAGTGGGGTTGGCCAGAATTGCGGCGCAGTAGCCTCCGAACAGCAGTCCTAGCACGACCCAGCCGAAAACAATGACTTTCTTCAAAGGAGGTGACTTTAGGAACCCCAGTCCGGCGACTACCAGCGCCAGCACTAGCCAGGGTTGAGCTACGCCGGCGCCGCGCTCGGTTGAAAAAGCCCATAAAGACTTAATCAACATCCAAACTCGGTTGGCGGAAAAGACGCGGGTTGCGGCTTCACCCGCCTGTTGCGAAGTCAACGGGTTGGTGGGCGGCGCCACCACGAGCTTGAAGATGCCGACCAGCGCCAAAACCGGCAAGGCTCCGGCGAGCGACCAGGGCACAGTGCGCCGCAGCCTGGTGACTCCACCGCGCCAGAACTGTAGCGCGGCAAAACAGACCAGAAAGACCAGAGCGAACACTATGCCCTCGTCTTTGGTCCAGGCGGCCAGGGCTGCCAGCGTTCCGGCCAATGCCGCCATCGCCCGTCCGGGTTCAGCGGTGCTTTCCATAAGAAGGACGGTGGCGATCGAAGACAGGTAGAAGAAGCCCAGCGGAATATCGGAAAGCTGCCCGCCCAGATGAGTGAGAAACTGCTGGTCGGAGAGCAACACCATCAGCGCCGCCGCCGCCAGCCCGAGGCTGCGCTGCAAGGCCAAAACCGACGCAAGTATCGCGATAACCGCGGCCGAAAACATAAAGCCGGCGGCTATTGGAACTGATGTGCTGAAATCGCCTCCGGCAAAGCGCCAGCTTTGCGCGACAAAGCCGGATAGCAGCAAAGGATAATCCGGGTGAGTCTTATCCAGAAGCGGCGATAGCGCATAGCGCCATGCTTCACCTTCGCCCGCCAGATATTTTGCGCGTAGATTCCAGATGGCCCAGGCGTCCCACAACCCGTGTGGGTTGGAGGCGGTCAGTTGAAGGTTTCCTATTGCAACCGGAAGCAGGCAAAGAATAACCACCAGCGCCGCAAAAACCAGGCTCGGGCGGGAAATTTTGGTTGGAGGCGCTTCGTCTGTTGGAGGCACGTCGGCTGGGCGTGTTTTCCAATAAAGCAGAGCCGCCAGGGCCAGAAAAAATAAGTTTGCAAGGAGGATCGAACCACGCCCGGCTAAGCCGCTTGCCAGCATCAAAAAATACAGGCAACTGGAAATGCCCGCTCCTAATCCGGCTCCAATTGAGAGCTCAAGCAACAGCGCGAATGGCCGCGGGCGCAAGCCGCTCGTTAGGGCGGCGCTGCTTACCAGCAGGCAACCTGCCAGCACCGCAAGCATGAAAGGAATGAAAGCCATGCTTAATTGCCCTTGCGGCGGAACAGCATGAGGCCGCGGCCGTAATTTTTCACCAGAACCAGCCCCTGCTCCTGCTCGAGTTGCACCAGATCGGGGCGTTTCAGAAAGCTCCCTACGACCAGTTCCGGTTTTATGGTTTTTGGCTGGTAAACCAGCAGGTGCGGCGCCAGGGCGTAGCAAGCGCCGAAGAAAGCCGCCACGCCGCCGCTATCGCGGCTGTAGGGAATGTCCGTATAGTATTCGACGATTGAGTTGGGCGGAAGTTCGGAGCGCAGCGGCGCGAAGCGTTCCACCTGTCGCGCAATGGCCCATGGGTCGGGGCTTTCGCGCGCATTAACCGTGCTGAATTCCAGAAAGGTGAGCGCCGCCCACGTTGCCAGCCCCATGGCGGCGGCTAGACATAACCATGCGTGCATGCGCGCCGTGCGTGCGTTCATCCCACAACCCTGCCGTCGCGCATCTGCACAATGCGGTCGGCGTAGGCCGCAGCTTCCGGATTGTGCGTGATCATCATAATGGTTTGTCCCAAGCGCCGATTAAGATCGCGCAGCAAGCCAAGGACAATGGTTGAGTTTTCCGTATCCAGGTTGCCGGTGGGCTCGTCGGCCAGCAAAATCGAAGGATTATTGACGATGGCCCGGGCTATGGCCACGCGCTGCTGTTCACCCCCCGAGAGTGCGCGCGGCTTGTGGCGCAGACGGTCGCGGATGCCCAGCATTTCGAGCACCTTTTGGAAACGCTCGTCCAGCGGCTGGCGGTTGCCGGCAATGTGGCGCGCAATGGCAATGTTATCGGCGGCCGACAGCGTCGGCAGCAGGTTGTACTTTTGAAAGACGAAACCCACCTCGCGCTTGCGTAGCTCGGTTCGTTGGGATTCGCTCATGGCCCCGAGCTCGCGGCCGTGCACCCAGACCGAACCGGAGGTGGGGGCAGTAAGCCCGCCCAAGATGTGAAACAGCGTTGATTTGCCGCTGCCGGAGGGGCCGATAACTGCCACAAACTCACCACGCAGGACCTCCAGATCAACACCGCGCAGGGCGTGTATGTCCACTTCGCCCACGTGGTAAATTTTCCGCAAGTCGCGGGCCCTTATGACCAGATCGGCGCTACTCATAAGTCAGAGCCTCAATGGCGTCCTGGCGGGCTGCTCGCCAGGCGGGGTAAAGTGCGCCGAAAAGTGCGCCCGCCAGAGCGATAGCGGAGGCGATGGGCCACCAGCCGTAGACGATTTTCTGGCTGAGCGAGGCCGGCGCCAGCGTGACGACCGCCCAGCGGCTCCCGTAGGTGAGAATGATACCCAGTGCCGAACCCGCCAGCGCCAGCAAAACCGTTTCGCGCAGGATGATGTTCAGAATGTAAGCGGGCGAAGCGCCTAGCGCTTTCAGAATGCCCACCTCGCGGGTCCGCTCCAGTATGGCGGTGTACATCGAGAGGAAGACGACCAGAAAGCCGACCACGATCGAAAGAGCAACGATAACTCCGATAAAGGCGCTCAAGCCCGGCACGTTGCTTACCGAATACAGCGTGGTCAGCTCCTCCATAGAGTACATAGGATAGTCCGGCAGTTTTTCCTTGAGTGCGGCAAGCACGCGGTTCGTATTCGCCGGATCGTCCAACTTTAAAAAGACCTGGCTGAGTTTGCCGGTAGCGCCCGCCAAATCCTGCAAAGTTGCGCGCGGGATGACCAGTCTGGCCAGCTTGCCGGGTTCGACGATACCGCATACATGCCAGTCCCGGTTCAACAGGCGTATGGTCGAGCCGACCTTCAAATTGTTTTGTGAGGCGTAGTAAGTGTCTACTATCACGTCGTCCGGGTTGCGGAAAGGGCCTCCGGCTACGTATTTGAAACCCCCGCTGATCCGCTCAAACTCGGCCAGATCAATACCCGTTATGGTGTTGACGCCGCCAATCGGGTGGACGACGGTTCCGGCCACCATTTTGACGTGCGGCTGTGAAGCAAAAAACTCCATTATTTTCTGAGGCATGGAAGCAGAACTGAGGCTGATTAGCGAGGTGCCGGGTGCGCGCACTAGTATGTCGGCGCCCACGCCCCGCGCCCGCCGGGCGGTGTCTTCGAGCATGCCTTCGCTGAGGCCGACCAGCGTCAGCATCATGGTCACTTCCAGCCCGATGGCGAGGATGCTGAGCAGAGTTCGGACAGGACGGTGTTTGAGATTTTCGATTACGAGTTTGTTGACCAAGAACTAATTGTAAACATTCTCAGGCTACAGCCAGAGGCTGCGGCGCCGGCTTCTGAGCAGCCATAAGAAAAACGGGCCTCCGGCCAAAGCGGTAATAACACCCACAGGCAACTCCGTTGGGGCCAGTAGTGTTCGGGCCAAGCTGTCGCATGAGGCCAGAAATACGCCGCCAAGCAGGAAAGAGCAAGGAATAAGCGCCCGGTGATCTGCGCCCAGGCGCAACCGCAGGGCGTGCGGCACAATGAGCCCCACAAAGCCGATCGGGCCGGTGAGTGAGGTAAGGGAGCCCACCACCACGGACCCGGCCAGGTAACCGGCCAGCATAAGACGGCCGGTGGCTACGCCGCGCGCCGCCGCCCACTCTTCGCCTATGCTCAGCAGGTTCCAGTCCCGCGCTTTGAAGGTTAGATACAGGGTATAGGGGATAATCAGAGCAGCTAGCCAGGCCAGGCCCTGATACTCGATTCCATCCAGGCCGCCCAGCAGCCAGCGCACGATGGCGAACGACTGGCCGAAATCGGCGAAGTATTGTAGGAAAAGAATGCCCGCCAGGCAGATGCTGTTGATCGTTATGCCGCTCAGCAACAGCGTAAAGCTCGATAGGCGGCGGCCTTCGCTGGCCAGGACCAGGACTAAAATAAGCACCAGAGCGGCCCCGCCGAGCGACGAAATCCATACGGCCGGCAATCCGGCAACCTCGCGCCAGCCCGCCGTCATGGCCAGTACCGCGCCCAAAGAGGCGCCGCTAGAAACGCCCAGCGTATAAGGCTCCGCCAGTGCGTCCCTGAGCAGGGCCTGAAACAGAGCGCCGGTAGCCGCCAGCGCTCCTCCGGCTAGCAATCCGGCCAGTACCCGGGGCAGGCGGGCGTAGAAAAGAATTTCGGCATCTGGAGAAAGGCCCGCCAAAGCTCGGCCATAATCAATTCGCGCCGATCCGGCCAGAGGTAGCACAAGCACGGCGACCAAAAAAGCCGCAGCGCAGAAGGCGAGCGCCCTCCAAAAACGGCGCGGCTCGGCTGTCTCAATCACCATATGCTATCCACGGTTTTCCGGCCTTGGTTTTCAAAATGTCGGCCTGGATGCCGAAGGCCGCCGCCAGTACGGCCGGCGAGAGAGCTTCCTGGGGCGGGGCATCGAGCAGTAGCCGGCCGCCTTTTAAAAGCAGAATTCGGTCCGCATAGGCCGCTGCCAGGTTGAGGTCGTGAGTGGCGGCCACCACCAGCATGCCTTTAGCCGCCAGATTGCGCAAGAGCCGGTAGATTGAGACTTGATGTTCCAGGTCGAGGAAACTGGTCGGCTCGTCAAGCAACAGCGCTGCGGGCGCTTGAGCCAGTACTGAAGCCAGTATCACCCGTTGCCGCTCGCCTGCGCTGAGTGACCGGAAATCCCGGCGGCGAAACGGCAGTGTATCAGTCAGGGCCATGGCGGACTCGACCGCTTCCCAATCGGCCGGTGACTCAAACAGCCCGTCGCAGTAAGGCGTGCGCCCCATCATGACTACTTGCTCGGCGGTGAACGGAAAATCCACACGGACGGTTTGTGGGACGAAACACACCAGCCGTGCGAACTCGCGGCGCGCCCACCGGCGCACCTGCCGGCCCTGGAAAAGGCAGCGGCCGGCATAATGCGGGCGCAGGCCGGCCATCACCGCCAGAAGGGTGGATTTGCCCGCTCCGTTCGGTCCGGCCAGAGCAACCAGTTGGGGGCGGTCCAGAATCGTGCGGATGCCTGCCAGAACTTGCGAACCGTTATAGGTGAGGCCGACGTCTTCAAGCTGGAAGAGTTCGCTCACGGACGACTCCCCGGGAAAAGCAACTTAGCGATGCGGAGGGCCGCTTCAGCCAGGCGCGGTCCGGGAATCATAAAAACATCGGAATTCACGGAGTAAACCCGGCCCTGCTGAACAGCTTTAAGGTTTTTGAAGCGTTGCCACAACCGCAGCACGTCTTGGCGCGGCAGGTCGGGATGATCGCCGGCCGACGCCATATCGCCCATATCCAGGATGACATCCGGATTGCGGGCCAGAATTTGCTCGATTCCGATTTTTGAGTATGGCGCTGCGGCATCGTCAAGAATGTTTTTTCCGCCCGCCAAGGCGATCAGCTCCGAGATGTATGATCCGCGGCCGGCGGCGATCAAGTCCTCGATCCGTCCTGGCGTTCGGCCCACAATGAAAAGCACGGTAGGCGGAGCACGGCCGGAGCCGGCTCGGCGCAAGCCGTCCAGCTCCGACCGGATCCGGGCCACAAGCTGACTGGAGCGTTCGTCGACGCCGGCCGCCCGACCGATCGCTCGTATTGAATCAAAAACGCCTTCGATTGTGGCGTCATCCACCTCTAAGAGCGGCAATTTGAGCTGCGGGCTGGCCAGAGCGCGCCGAAACATGCTTTTTTCAACTATGACCAGATCCGGGCGCAGGGCCAGTATAGCTTCTACGTCCGGACGCAGGTAACTGCCGATCTTGGGCTTCGTTACGGCCTCGGGCGGGTAGCGGCAAAACGTGGTTACGCCCACCACCCGGTCGCCAAGCCCCAGCGCAAAGAGCATCTCAGTGATGCTCGGCGCAGTGGAAATGATCCGGCGGGGCTCAGCCGAGCAACCGGCGACGATAGCCAGCAGAATGGCCAGGCGCACTACCATTCGATAAGCAATCCTCCGCGGAGACTTCGCGCCATATTGCTATAGCCGAGAGCCTCTTGATACCTGCTGTTCAGCAGATTCTCGATTCGGAAATAGGGCTGGAAATTCTTGGCCAAGCGCCAGCCGCCTGCGGTGAAAACATTCTGGTAGCCCGGGTTGCGGTTTACGCCCAGCCAATAATCGGCGTCCTGCCGCTCGCCTACTAGTACGGCGCCTGCCTGCAACCACCAGCGTGCCGGAGCATAGCTGATCGAAACCGATCCGGAATTGCCGGGCCTCCGAGCTAGTTCTTGTCCTACGCCGTAAAAAATGCTGGAGGGGGAGTTTGACCGAACGACTCGGGTCCAGAGACGGGTCCAGCTTGCGCTGGCAGCTAGCGCTCCGCTAAAGCGTGCGCGAGCTGAAAACTCCAATCCACGGGCGCGGCTCTCATCCAGATTGCGCCATGAGCCCCAGACCGGAGGCGGCAGCGAAACGAAAGTAATCAAGTCACGGAATGAATTGTGGAATAGCGCGACTTCGGTTTCCAGCCGCCGGGCGAACCAATTCTGGACCAGGCCGGCCTCATATGAGGTCGTTTTTTCGGGAACCAGGTTCGGGTTTCCGGAAAAGAACAGCTCGCGCGAGAAATTCTGGACCAGGCTGGGTTCGGTGATGCCGCGACCTGCGCTGAAGCGCAGCATGGCCGAGCTAAGCGGCCCGCGGTTCTCAGCCAGGCGCACGCTTACGGCGCCGCGTGGCGCCAGCTTACGCCCATAGGCGCTGGAGCGCTCAACTCGCAGGCCGCCGGAAAGGAAAATGTGGCCGGCCAGCGCACGCTGAGCATGGAGGAAAGAACCGTGATTGGTTCGGCTGACCTCTGTTGCTGAAACCAGACCCTGCTGGCGCTCAAATTCGTAGCCGAAGGCGAGCAACGAAGTCCCCGATGCCCAATTGCCCTGGTAGCCGCCCCGTGTGCGGCTGTTTGAGTTGAGGTAAGGCTCGGAGGGATAAAGCGTGACGGCTTGGAGCACGAGGCGAGTTCCCGACGGCAGGACCGAAGGCAGCCGGTCGGGATTCAGGAGGCTGACCAGATAGGTGCGCGGCAGCGACGCTCCGTTGTCTCTAACCAGGGCCGCCAGCTGGTACGGCCCGTCCATTTGGCTATCGGTGAACAGATCCCGAACGTGCCCGTAGCCAAAACTGAAGCTTTGCCAGTAGTGCCCGCCGCGGGCATTCTCCAGGCGCAGGGAAACCAGGCTTTGGCGGTTGGTTTCGCGCGCATCCAGATCATAAAGGCCGAAAGCCACCTGTCCCGGGACTCCCAAAACGGAGTCGGAAACTCGAACCAGACCGCGGAGCTGGGTGGAATCCGACAGCCTCCAGCCCAGGTTGGCGCTGCCGGTTGCGTTTCGGAAACCGTCGTTGGGGAACTCGCCGGCAGTCGAAAACTTGCCGGCCTGTAGCGAGTAATCCAGCCGACTCCCGGATCCGCCCGTCAGGCCGGCTCGCCAGGCGCCGGTGGCGAAATTGCCGCGCTCCAGACTTATGGAGCCGTGCGGGCGGACTTGCTCAGCCCGGCCGCGGCGCGTGAACAACTGGACCACTCCGGCGGCGGCTTCAGCCCCGAACAGCGCGCTGGCGGGGCCGCGAATAATCTCGGCGCGTTCAATATCGTCACCGGACAAGTTTCCGTAATTGAATTCACCGCCGGGATCGTTCATGGGGACGCCGTCAATCAGCACCAGAGTCGCGGTGCGCGAAGCGCCGCGGGTGAAAATGGAGGTTTGCGCACCGATTCTTCCGGTAGTGGCCACCTGAAGCCCGGGAACCAGCCTCAACTGCTCGGAAACCAAATAAGGTCGCCCCGCACCGAAGGAGTTTTCAGTGAGGACGGTAGCCGAGACACCGGTTTCTTCAACTCTGGCGGGCGAACGGGTAGCCGTCACCACGACGGTTTCGCTCAGTCCGGCTAGCGAAAGTCGGATGCTGACTTCCTTGCCGGCTCCCAGCTCCGCCAGGCGCGGCTCAAAGCCGGCGGCGGAGACCGTGGCGCGGCAGAAATCGACGCCGTTGATTTCGAACCGCCCATCGGCCCCGGTGCGCACCACACGGCCGGCGCATTCAACTCGCGCTCCGGCTACGGCTCGCGCATCCGGGTCCAGAACCACGCCGGTTAAGGTTGCCGATTCGGACGCAGCCAGGGCGACGCCCAAAGAAAGTGAAACAAAAAGGAAAAGACTTTTGTGCATGAAACGTTCTCCCTCGGAACGCATCACTCATCCAGCCAGAAGCCGGTCTCCTGACTTGCGACTCGGCCTTACCCGTCCGGGTTGCGCAGCCTTCCCGAATGATCAGTGGCCGCGCGGGCCTCGACTGCATGTCGCTCACAGTTGCGGGGCAGTGGCGGCTTTGCACCGCCTTCCCGTGCACTTCTGGCCCGTTGGTGATCGTTTTGAAATATCTGTTCGCCGCAAGCTGTTCCCGCCGACTGCGGACAGCCGCGACAAAAAAAGTATAGCAGCATGCAACGCAGTAGTGGCCATGGACCGGCGGTGCGCCTATTGAGATGAAATCCAGAGTTTGCGGCGGCATTCACCGTGCCGGTTGCGTTAGCGGGGCGCGCCCGCAAAAGGCTGGCCTAACAGCTAGTTTCGGGGTCTTGCACACCCTCCTGAAGCGGCCCCAACTCCAGAGCGCAACACAGCAGTGAGTTGCTGAATTTGATTTTGGCAGAACGATTGTTAGAGCAGGTCGGTTTCCGGAGTTTCTATAAATTCGAAGCGGCGAAACTCCAGGGCTATTCGCATGAGATTCGGTTTGTCCTCGATGCGAACCACGCGTCCCATGCACTCCACGTACCGTCCTTTTTCCCTTCCCGATCCCGGCAATTGCAACACGATGCGAGCTGCATGGCCGACTTGAGGGCTTCTTTCGGGATCGACGTTTTGCTCAATGGCCAGCAGGACGCCGTTGCGGCTCATGTTTACGGTTACGCCTGAAAGCTTCTCAAAAGCCTGAAACGGGGAGAACAGCCGGCAGGGAAGCCCGACTTCGTACCTTTTTCCGCGCCGCTGGTCATGCTCGATCATTTTGCTCTCGCTCTCATTGGGACATTACCGCAATATTTGCCGGCGCAGCGCCTATCTTTCGGATAGCACGGACTATGACTCAGTCTAGTACTTTTTTGTAGAAGACGAGTTGGTAACCTTCATGGCTGCTCCTCCGATGAAGCCGTCAGCTCCCTCCAGGAATCATCCATGGCCACCCAGCGCCGGATCTCGCCGAGTGCGGTATGAATTTCGGAGAACCGCAGTGCGCCGTGTCCCTGATCGCAGAGCAATTCGGTGCTGAAAGGCTCAAGCAAAGCGCTTCCCCACGAACCGGAGGTCGCCGGTATGGCCAGCCGTCTCAAACACACCGGACAGCGCCTGCTTTGGTCCAGGCTGGCCCAGCGTAGAATGAACATGGCTGCAAGTATATAACCCCAGTCGATCAGCATTCCCAGTGTGAATTTTGAAGGCGCAATGGCCAGCGCCACTCGACAGTAAAGCTCTACCGCCAACAGGGCCGAACCCGCCAAAAGCAGCACTGTTTTGGCGGGGAAAAAGGCCCAGTACCGCAGCGTTTCAAGCCGGCTGCCGCACCGCCCACGAAGCCACGTTCTCATCAGTTGCACGGCTGCAAAAATAACCGCCAGCGCGGAACAGGCGAAAAAAGACAGCAATACTATTTGCAACTCCGGGCTGAAAGCTCGCGACAGCGGCACCACGCGGAAAGCGCCGCCTCGGAAACGACTCGTGCTAAAAGCTATTCTTTGCAGTTCCGCGCGGGCTTCTTCGGGCGTGTGCGGAGGGCGCAGGCGTCCCACAGCGTAAACTAGGCGGGTTTCGGGCGCCGAGCGCGTCAGATCCGGCAGTATGGTCCAAACCTTGATTTCCGGCGAGCGGAACCAGAAGTCTGCCTGCAAAACGCCCACAATTTCAACGGTTCGATCTTCAACCACCATCGGCAGGCCGATCACGTAATCAGACCCGGCCAGGCGGCGGCGCCAGAAATCGTATGACACAACGGCCAGCGGAGCTCCCGGCGGATCTTCGGAACGAAAAAGCCTTCCGAAGTATGGAGAAACTCCGAGGAGAGTGAAAAAACCCGGCGTGACAGCCGCCAGACCTGTTTTCATGGGCGGATGGCCTGCCGGTTGTACAACGGCGCTGCGCACCTGGTAAGCTTCGATTCCCTCCAGGGTGTTGCTGCGCGTTTGCCAGGGCTTGATGTAGCGCGACTGGGTTCCCAGAGAGAAAGAAAGGAAATGAACCTGATAGCAGGAAACAAGCCGGTCCGGATCAGCATATGGCAGAGGAGATTGCAGCCGGCGGATGGCCGCAAACCATCCAGTAGCCGTAGCCAGCGCCAGCAGAGCCAGAGAAAAAAGAAGGAAGAATGTCGAGGGTGCGCGCAGGCGCCGCCTGAACCCGGCAAACGGATCGGAATACAGCAGGCGCTTGCGCCAGGCATCCGCCAAACATTCAAAACTGAAACCCAGCAATTGCCCATGCGCCTTCCGGCCCGTGATTCCCTGTTCCTCGAGCAGCAGGACTAGCTGGCCGGCATTGCTTAATTGCCGGTGCAACCAACTGCTCCGGTCTTCTCTAGGCACAAGGATCCCCGCCGCCCGTATGATCCACCGGAAGAAGAAGGGAACCGCAAACTGCTCGCCAGCCGCCATTGCCCAGGCCGCCCGAAATAACAACTCCGGCCCGCCTACTTCCAGAATAGCTCAGGGGGAGAGCAGGTTGAATTTATCCTGCGCTTTATGAAATGTGGACTTGGAACTTCAGGTTGAAGAGAGAAAAAACATAAAGGGCGGCGCTCAGGACGCCGCCCCCTTCCAGGTAGTTACTTCTTGGCTTTGCCCTGCGCGGCGACGGCTTCCATGGCCGCCTTCACCTTCTCCGGATCGCCCAGGTAATAATGCCGGATGGGCTTTAGGCCGGCATCCAGCTCATAGACCAAAGGCATTCCGGTAGGAATGTTTAGGCTTACGATGTCCTGGTCGGAGATGTCGTCCAGGTATTTGACCAACGCTCGCAAGCTGTTGCCATGGGCGGCTATCAGCAGCCGCTTGCCGGCCCGGATCTCCGGGGCAATTCGTTCGTGCCAGCAGGGCAGGACCCGCGCTACCGTGTCCTTTAGGCACTCGGTCAGCGGCAGCTCGTGCTCACGCAGGCCTTTATAACGCGGGTCGTGGCCCGGCCAACGCGGATCGGTTTTCTCAAGCGCGGGCGGAGGAACATCATAACTACGCCGCCAGATCTTCACCTGCTCTTCACCGAACTGAGCGGCCATTTCGGCTTTGTTCAGACCCTGTAGCGCTCCGTAGTGGCGTTCGTTCAAACGCCAGTCGCGGATGACCGGAATCCACATAAGATCCATTTCGTCCAGCACTATCCACAGGGTGCGAATGGCCCGCTTCAAGACCGAGGTGAAGGCCAGGTCAAAAGTGTAGCCTTCGGATTTAAGCACGCGGCCGGCCTCTTTAGCTTCCTCTATGCCTCGCGGCGAGAGGTCCACGTCGGTCCAGCCGGTGAAGCGGTTTTCGTGATTCCACTGGCTTTCGCCGTGGCGCAGCAATACAACCTTGTACATGCTGTTACTTCCTCCCGGTTTAGCGGCGGAAGGCTTGGCGTCCGGCGAATTTAGCGGCTGGGCCAAGTTCCTGCTCGATGCGCAGCAACTGGTTGTACTTGGCGATGCGGTCGGTGCGGCTGACCGAGCCAGTCTTGATTTGGCCCGCACCGGTGGCCACCACCAGATCGGCGATGAAAGGATCCTCGGTTTCGCCTGAGCGGTGCGAAACCACCGAGGTGTAACCCGCCGCTGCGGCCATGCGCATGCAGGTGAGCGTTTCGGTGAGCGTTCCAATTTGATTGAGCTTGATCAAAATTGAGTTGGCTATGCCTTCTTTGATTCCGCGGCCAAGCCTCTCGACGTTGGTTACAAAAATATCATCGCCAACCAGTTGGATTTTGCCCCCTAGCTCGTTGGTCAATATTTTCCAGCCGGCCCAGTCATCCTCAGCCATACCGTCTTCAAGTAAGATGATTGGGTATTGCCTCACCCAATCGGCCCAGAAGGCGACCATTTGCTCCGGCGTGCGCTCACTCTTGTCAGATTTCTTGAAAACGTACTTGCCCTTTTCGGCGTCGTAGAATTCGCTAGCCGCCGGATCAAGCGCCAGGGCGACATCCTGGCCCGGCTTGTAACCCGCCTTGTTGATGGCTTCCAGGATCACCTCGATGGCCTCTTCGTTCGATTTGAGATTGGGTGCAAAACCGCCCTCGTCGCCGACCGCCGTCGAATAACCCTTCTTCTTGAGCACAGCCTTCAAGTTATGAAACACCTCAGCGCCCATGCGCAGCGACTCGGCAAAACTGGCGGCGCCGAACGGAACAACCATAAACTCCTGCGGATCGACCGAGTTGTCGGCGTGTGCGCCGCCGTTGAGGATGTTCATCATGGGAACCGGCAGCAGATTGGCGTTAAGCCCGCCTATATAGCGATAAAGTGGCATGTCGAAGGACTGGGCCGCCGCCCGCGCCACGGCCATCGAAACAGCCAGAATGGCGTTAGCGCCCAGGCGGCTCTTGTTGGGCGTGCCGTCAAGCTCGATCATTTTGCGGTCGATCTCCTCCTGGCAGGAGGCATCCATGCCGCAAACCGCCGCGGCCAGTTCACCCGTGACGTGCCCGACCGCTTTCAGCACGCCTTTACCCAAATAGCGCGACTTGTCTCCGTCGCGAAGCTCGACCGCCTCATGCTCGCCCGTTGAGGCGCCCGAGGGAACTGCCGCACGGCCGAAACTGCCGTCGGCCAACCAGACATCGGCTTCCACCGTAGGATTTCCGCGTGAATCCAGAATCTCTCTGGCTATGATTTTGACTATTTCCATGTAGGAGCTCCTTGTGAGAATTGCTGCAATCTGAAACTAAATAACCATGTTACCGTAACTATCCTGATCGCAGGTGACGACAACCACGCCTCGTTCGGTGATGTGGTAGCCGCGGGCGCGGTCCTGCTCGGGATCGAAGCCTATCAGGCTGCCCTCCGGGATCTTCGTTCCGGTATCGATGATGGCGTTACGGATGCGGCTGTAACGGCCGATCTCCACGTTATGCAACAAAATGGAGTTTTCAACTTCGCTATAGCTGTTGACCCTTACGCCCGGCGAAAGCAGGCTGCGGATGACCCGCCCGCCGGAAATGATGCAACCCGCCGAAACGATCGAGTCCAGGGCGATTCCCATACGGCGCCCCACCTGAGCGAAAACGAATTTGGCGGGAGGCTGCTGAGGTTGATGAGTTCGTATGGGCCAGTTCCGGTCGTAAAGGTTGAATTCGGGCGTCACCGCCACCAGATCCATGTTGGCTGCGTAATAGGCGTCAAGCGTCCCCACATCGCGCCAGTAGGAGACCTTTTTGTCGTTCATATCGCGGAAGTCGTAGGCCACGACGCGTGCCCGGTTCAACCAGCGGGGCAGTATGTCGCGCCCGAAATCGTGCGTCGAGCTTTCATTGGCCGCGTCTTCCAGAAGAGCCCGCAGCAGTACCGGCGTGTTGAAAATGTAAATGCCCATCGAGGCGCTCACCATTTCCGGATTGAAAGGCGACCGCGGAGGAGAACCGTGTTGCGGCTTTTCTTCAAAGCCAACCAGTCGCCCCTCTTTATCGAGAGCCGCAACTCCGAAACGTGGGGCCTCCTCCGGCCTTATCTGAATTGTTGCCACCGTGATGTCGGCCTGGTGAGCGACATGCCAGGCCAGCATGTCGGCGTAGTTCATCCTGTATATGTGATCGGCGGCCAGAATTAGGCAGAATTCCGGGTTCTCCCCCACTATGCTCGGGATATTCTGGTAGACGGCGTCGGCTGTTCCCAGATACCAGTCGTCCCGCATGCGCTTCATCGGCGGCACCAGTTCAATGAACTCTCCCAGCTCGGGCGATAAGATCTGCCAGCCTTCGCGAATGTGCCGGTTCAGCTCCAGCGCTTTGTACTGTGTTAGTATGTAAATTCGCCTGATTTTGGAGTTTATACAGTTGGACAGAGTAATGTCGATCAACCGGTAAGCTCCGCCGAACGGCACGGCCGGCTTGGCGGTATTGCGGGTCAGCGGGTAGAGGCGCTCCCCGGCGCCGCCGGCCAGCAGAATGGCAAGAACGCGTTCGATCACGGGCGAGGTTGAATCCTGATCGATTTATACCAAAACGGGAGGGGGTGAGACTAGGTGGCCGAAGTGGTCCTGCAAGAGGGCGAGACTTTGGAGAGTGCTCTGCGGCGCTTTAAACGCAAAGTGCAGCAGGAAGACATTATTAAGGAGATCAAGCGGCACTCTTACTATCTCAAGCCTGGCGAGAAGAAACGGCTGAAGGCGGCCCTGGCCCGTAAACGCAACCGCAAGAAGCGCTCCCGCGAGCTCGAGTAATTCCTGGGGGAACCGTAGCGGCGGTTCTCCCTCCTTCACTTCTCCCTGAAAAAAACCATACGGCGAATGACGACCGGCTGTCGGGGCCGGTTTTGGGCGTCGTGCGGGACTCTGGCGATCTTGCTGATGACCGCCTGCCCCTCGACAACCTGACCGAAAATCGTGTGGAGCCGGTTCAAATGGGGCGCCGGGGCTTCGGTAATGAAAAACTGGCAGTTGCCGGAATTCCTCTCGCCGGTGTTGGCCATGGCTACCCGTCCAGGCCGGTCGAACCGGAGTGCGGGATCGATTTCGTCCGGAATGGTGAAACCGGGATCGTAGGAACCGGTTCCAGTTGGGTCGCCGGCCTGTATTATAAATCCCGGCACGATGCGGTGAAATTCGATCCCGTTGTAGAACGGCCGGCGGACCAGCTTGCCGCTGCGGGGGTCACGGAAGGCTTTCTTGCCCTCGGCCAGCGCCACGAAGTTGGCGACGGTGGCGGGCGCCTCCTTTTCAAGCAAGCGTACGGTGAAAGCTCCCAGCGTGGTTTCAACTCGCACATGCAGGCCGGGTTCGCGCGGCGGACTCACCACCGGCAGCTTGGGCTGCGGCCAGGCAGGATGGGCGATCAAGGCTAACGCCAACGCAATAGCCGGCGCACCGGGGATAGCTCTCATCACCGCCGATTATACTGGGATCAGTCCACATGCGCATACTGCGAACAGTTTTCTGGGGCCTGCTTGTTGCCTTTTGCACAGCCGGCGCCGATCGCATAACCGTAACGTTGCTGGCCACCACCGATCTGCATGGCAACATCTACCCCTACGACTACTTCACGGCCGCACCCGCCAATCGCGGGCTGGCCAAAATCGCCACGCTGGTCGAGCAGGTCCGCCGCGAGAATCCCAACGTGCTGCTGATCGATTGCGGCGACACAATTCAAGGCACTCCGCTGGAATCCGTCTATCAGCACTTCATAAGCACCGGAAGATTTCCCTTGGGGCTGAAGCCGTCCGGCGCGCTGGCGGCGGATCCTATGATGCTGGCCATGAACCGGCTGGGTTATGAGGCCATGGTTGTGGGCAACCATGAGTTCAACTTCGGCCTTAAGAATTTGGAGCGGGCGCGAGCGGACGCCCGTTTTCCATGGATTTCGGCCAATATCGTGGTTGAGCCGGGCGCCGGTGTCAAGCCGTTTGATCCTTATATCGTGAAGTCGGTTGCCGGCGCGAAGGTTGCCGTCATCGGCATCACCACGCCCAGCATCCCGTCCTGGGAGAAGCCTGAAAATTATCGTGGGCTCCGTTTTCTTCCAGGAGTGCAGGCAGTCCGAGCGGCGGTAGACCAGCTTCGCCGCCGGGAGCGGCCCGACCTCATCATCGCGGCAGTGCATGCCGGACTGGGCGAAGGGCGGGAGAACATGGTGACCGCCGTAGCCAAGCGCGTGGCCGGCATCCAGGCTATTGTTTACGGGCACAGCCACCAGCGCGAACCAGGCCGGCGCGTGGGCGTGGTTTTACTTGTGCAGCCGCAACACTGGGGCGCTTCGCTGGCCAGACTGGATTTCGAGCTGGAACGCCGCGGGGTGGCCTGGCAGGTGGTTGACTGCCGGAGCAGATTGCTTGCGGTTGGAAAGGAGACGCCGGCGGATGCCGCCATTCTGGAACTGGCTCGGCCTTATCATGATCTGGCTGAACGGTATCTGACGGCGCCGGTGGCTGAAGCGCCGGTCGCGCTGGACGCCGCGCTGGGCCGTTTTGAAGACAACGCACTGGTGGATGCCATCCATGCCGTACAGCTGCACTACGCCAAAGCGGACGTATCCTTCACTGCCCTGTTCAACACCGGCGTCCGCATATCTGCCGGACCGGTCAGCGTTCGCCAGATTGCGGCGCTTTATCCCTACGATAACGAGCTTTACGCCATTGAGGGCAACGGCCGGATGGTGAAGGAGGCCCTGGAAAACGCCGCGCGCTACTTTTTGTCCTGTCGTGATCCGGCCTGCTCGGCTGGTCCGCTAATCAATCGCGCCGTCATGGGTTACAACTACGACATGGCGCAGGGTGTCGAATACGAGATTGATCTAACCCAGCCGCCCGGCCGGCGCATCCGAAACTTGCGCTTTCGCGGGCGCCCGCTCGAGCCGAATCAGAAACTGCGCATAGCCATTAACAACTATCGCGCCGCAGGGAGCGGTGGTTACGGCATGTTCAAGAATGCCCGCATACTGTGGCGCAGCGGCGAGGACCTGCGCAATCTGGTGGTAGCCTACTTCATCGAGCGCGGGCGGCTGCCCGATCGGCCGGACGGCAACTGGCGCATAGTGCCCGCCGGAGCGCTCAAAACGCTCGCGGCCGAGGCCGGCCGAGCCCAATAATGCTGGCGGTGCGAGCTAATACTGCACCTGAAGCGTGGCGGCATTGCGCGCCACGGGACGGTAGAAACTGTCCCGCTCGACCGGCTCGCGTCCGGCCTGGCGGATGAGGTGCAGGAGTTGTTCGCGGTTCATCGCGCGGCTGGTGGTTGCTCCGGCATCGTGGTAAATGCGTTCTTCAACCAGCGTGCCGTCCAGATCGTCGGCCCCGAAGTGCAGAGCCACCTGGGCCAGCTTCGGCGTAAGCATCACCCAATAGGCTTTGATGTGGGCAATGTTGTCGAGTATCAAGCGCCCGGCGGCGATGTTTTTCAAATCGTCAAAACCGGTAGGGGGTTTCAGGTGAGCCAGTGCCGTGTTCGCCGGGTGGAAGGCCAGCGGGATGAATGCCTGAAAGCCGCCCGTCTCATCTTGCAGTGCGCGCAGCCGCAACAGGTGATCGACGCGATCTTCATCGGTTTCTACGTGGCCGTAGAGCATGGTGCAGTTGGAGCGCAGGCCGAGCCGGTGGGCTTCGCGCATGATGCGCAACCACTCCTCGCCGTCAATTTTGTGGTCGCAGATGATGCGCCGCGTGCGTTCTGAGAAAATTTCGGCTCCTCCGCCGGGCAGGCTTTCCACTCCGGCTTCCTTTATGCGCTCCAGCACTTGGCCGGTTGACAAGCCGCTGCGGCGGGCCAGGTGGGCTATCTCAACCGCGGTAAGAGCCTTAAGGTGCACGGTGGGGAAGCGCCGTTTAAGGCCGCGGAACAGTTCACAATACCAGTCCAGCGTAAGCTCCGGATGCAGTCCTCCGACGATGTGGAATTCGGTCACCGCTTCGGTCCATCCCCGGCCGGCGGTTTCCCAGGCCTGCTCCAAAGACATGGTGTAGGCTTGCGGATCTTTGATCTTCTTACCGTAAGCGCACAGCCGGCAGTTTGCCACACAGACGTTGGTAGGATTAAGGTGGCGGTTGACGTTGAAGTAGGCGATCTTGCCGTGTCGCCTTTCGCGCACCAGGTTGGCCAGCCAACCGAGAGCTAGCAGGTCATGCGTGCGATAGAGCGCCAGCCCGTCGTCGAAATCCAACCGCTCGCCTGCGCAGATCTTCTCATGGATGGGTTTTAGACGATTGTCTTCAATGCTTGGTTCCATCGTCATATCCCCGGGCTTACCAGCAGTATGTCAGCCGCCCAGAACAGGAAAAACAACACGCTTACATATCCGTTAACGGTAAAAAAAGCGGCATTGACGCGAGAAAGGTCATCCGGCTTCACCAGGCTTTGCTCATAGATGAGGAGCAAGGCGACCAGCACGACTCCGGCAATGCTCAACGCGCCCAGTTTGAAGGCGGCTACCAGCATGACCAGCGCAGCGACCATACCTGCATGCAGCAGCCGGCTTGCCAGCAGCGCTCCGGCGATGCCCAGCCGGCGCGGCAGGCTGTAGAGATTCTCGCGCTTATCGAATTCGTAATCCGGGCAGGCGTAGATTACGTCGAAGCCTGCGGTCCACAGGGTGACCGCCAGCGTCAGCCACAGAATGCGCGGGTCGAGAGAACCGCGCATGGCGATCCACGCCGCCGCTGGCGCAATGCCCAGCGCAAAGCCGAGCACCAGATGGCTCAGCGTAGTGAAACGCTTGGTGAAGGAGTAGAAGAAGACCACGCCCAATGCGACCGGCGCCAGCCGAAAGCAAAGTGGGTTTAGCGCCCGCGCTGCAATCATAAACACCAGCGCCGAAACTGCCGTAAATCCCCAGGCGAAAGTGCGTGAAAGCAGCCCCGCCGGCAGGTGCCGGTTGCGGGTGCGGGGATTGCGAGCGTCCAGGTCGGCGTCGAGGATGCGGTTGAAGGCCATGGCCGCCGAGCGGGCGCTCACCATGGCCACGATTATCCAGGATAGTTTCCAGGGTAAATCCGCTGTAGAGTAACCGTCTTCCCTGAAAGCCAGCAGCGCTCCGGTCATAGCAAACGGCAGAGCGAAAATCGAATGCTCGAACCGGATCATCTCCAGAGTAAGGCGAATCTTGCCGAGCAGGCTTTTCATGGGCTTCGATGAAGGTTTTTCTACATTCTAGACCGCCGGGAGCGCGCAGAGGTATGTTAGGCTGGCCTTTGAATATGCCGCTTCGCGCGCTGCCGCTCATTTTGTTTGTAGCCATGTTGGGTTGCGCCTACCGCCAGGCGGCCGAAGAACCTTTGACTTTGGTCTGGCTGCCGGACGGCACGGAAATCCGGGTGGAGGTTATGACCCGCCCCGAAGATATGGCGCGCGGCATGATGTTCCGCGACTCGCTGGCCGCCGACCGCGGCATGCTGTTTGTGCACGATCGGCCCGGCCGATATCGCTACTGGATGTACCAATGCCTGATACCTCTAGACATACTATGGCTGGACTCTTCCAAGCGCATCGTGGAAATTTCCGCTGATACTCCTCCGTGTAAGACGGAAGCCGAGGCGTGTCCGACCTATGGCGGCAACTACGACGCACAGTATGTGCTGGAGCTGGCGGCGGGTTCAGCCGCCAGGCACGGCCTGAAGCCGGGAGACGCCATACGCTTCTGATATCCTCGTATCAAGTATGACAGTAGAACAGTTGAGGGAACTGCTTGAGGGGGTGCGCGGCGGCAAGTTGACGGTTGACGCCGCCTTGGAGCGCATGCGGCACTTACCGTTTGAAGATCTGGGCTTCGCCAAAGTAGACCACCATCGAGCGCTGCGGCACGGCATGCCCGAAGTGATTCTGGGAAAAGGCAAGACGCCCGAGCAAGTGGTCGCCATCGCCCAGCACTTGCTTAAAAGGGTGAAGAACGTCCTAATCACGCGGGCGGACGCCAAAACCGCGTCCTTGGTGAAACGCAAGATCCGCAAGGCGGAGTATTTTCCGCTGAGCGGAGCCATACGCGTATGGCAGGACCGCACCATTCGCGGGCGCGGCAAAATCGCCGTGGTTTGCGCCGGAACCAGCGACATACCGGTGGCCGAAGAGGCGCGCGTCACGGCCGAGGTGATGGGCAACGAAGTGGACGCCATACACGACATAGGCGTGGCCGGAATACATCGCCTAATGAGCAATCGCGAGCGGCTCATGGAGGCGCGCGTCGTGGTGGTGGTGGCGGGTATGGAAGGCGCATTGCCGAGCGTAGTGGGGGGAATGGTAAGTTGCCCGGTGATCGCCGTCCCCACCAGTATCGGCTATGGTGCCAGTTTCAACGGGCTGGCAGCGCTTTTGGCCATGCTTAACAGTTGCGCCAGCAACGTAACGGTGGTCAACATCGACAATGGTTTCGGCGCGGGCTACGTCGCCAGTCTGATCAATAGGGCTTGAGAGGAGGAGCTTATGCGGTTTTTGGTGTTTGCATTGCTGGCCGGCTTGGGACTGGCTCAGGTGAAGCGGCCAGGAGATGAATTTAAGACCAGCGCCGGAGTGGTCCGGCTCACCGTTATCAATCACGCCAGCTTCATGCTCGAAGGCGGCGGCGCGGTTATTCATGTGGATCCGGTAGGCGCCTCGCGCTATGAGGGGCTGCCGCAGGCCGATCTTATCCTGATAACCCACACCCACGGGGATCATCTTGATCCGCAGGCTCTGGCGCGGCTGCGCAAGCCGGCGACGGTGGTGATCGGCCCGGAGGCGGCGAAAAGCGTCGCCGGACTCACCATAATGCGCAACGGCGACAGCCGGGATTTCGGCAAGTGGCGCATCGAAGCCGTACCAGCCTACAACCTTTCTAAGGGTACGCCCGGAGAACGCATATTCCACCCTAAGGGCGAAGGTAACGGTTATGTGCTGACTCTGGCCGACCTGCGCCTCTATGTGGCCGGCGACACCGGGCCCATCCCGGAAATGGCGAATCTGAAGGGCATCACTGCGGCTTTCCTGCCCATGAACCAACCGTTTACGATGACGCCGGAGGAAGTGGCGTCGGCGGCTCGTTCTTTTAAGCCGAAGATCCTTTATCCCTACCACTCGCGCGGATCCGATACGGCGGCACTGAAGAAAGCACTAGAAGGCAGCGGCATAGAGGTCAGGCTTTTGGACTGGTATTACTGACGGACTTCCCGTAGCTTGATCCAGGTTCGTGGTTCCTCATCCAAGGAAACATGCAGAATGCCTCCCTGGCCGGCGGCGAAGGTGGACGGTTTGTTTTCATCCAGACGGACTTCATACTGCCGGCCAAGCTCAAGTCCTACGATAAAAACTTCTTTTACGCCTTCTGAATTCAGGGTCATCACGGCGGGCGACGGCGCAGGGGCCAGCAGCACCTCGCCAACTTTCAAAGGTTCTGCGCCCGAAAGGCGCACCTCGCTTAGGCGCCCTTCTTGAAAAACCTGCAATCGCCGGTTCTCGTAGCACGCCCAGACGGCGTTTTCGTCCCAGGCGGAACGTACCACCAACCGCCCGGCGCGCTTGTCGTGAAAGAACAATGGTGCGTGATGGTAGCTCAGCCCGGGAATATAGGGGTTGGCCCACAGCAGCTCATACGCAATCCCAAAGGGGGAACGCATTAGGAAACTGTCGCGCATCAGCCAGCCTTGCAAAAACTGGGCTGGGCGGTTGTTGGCCTCATAGGCCACCAGGCAGAGGTCGCCGGCCCGGGCCAATTCTGCTCGGTGCAGGTCGTAATCGACGGCTTTCTCTGCATGGGGTATGTAATAAAGGTTCTCTGGAGCCTTGTACGGCCGCGGGTAATAGTCGAGCAGGCAAGCCTGGGGAAGTTCGGCAAAGAAATCGCCGGCGGCTTCACGCAGGTCAAGCTTTAGGTTATCCCGCATGGCATGTAGCAGCTCATATAGCGCAAGCATTTCCTCATGGCGAACCGTGCGCCGCCCGGACTCAAGCGCCGGGGCGGTTTCAGCAGTCCACCATTTATTAATGAGGCGCTTGAGGGCCTCGCCGGCCGGCTGCTCACGATGCCCCGCCAGAACCACCGCCGCCAGCGTCTGGTTGCGGGCAGATGAAATGCCTGTGGGATGAGTATCCCGCAGACTCTGTTCGAGTATGCTTATAAGCTTTTCCGATTGATCTTCTGTGAGCTCGGCTTGGCACCAATCGAAAACGATTGCCGCTTGTCTCACATCGGCCGGGTTTTCCAGCGCACGCTCAATCGCCGCCCGCAAAGAAGATGTGTCATTCGCCAGCCGGCCATATAAAGCTAGCGCCAGTCCCGGCTCTGGCGATGCTTTTTTGTTTTCAATCAGCGCCTGAAGCATCAGCCAGCGGATTGATTGGCGTTGGCGCTCCCGCTGAAGCAGGCGCAGGCGGCGAGGTTCCAAAAACAAACGGGGATGATCGGGCAAAACCCCGAAGTCCTCGGCTTCGATGGAAAAAGCTCGCTTGGGGATGGCTGCCGCCAGGCTGACCAGCAGAGCGCGCCGGCTAAGGTACATGGACTTATATTGTGTCATGGTGACACAGACTCCGGAGGCATGTCCCAGTTTTGGGTTTTCCCGCACCCAGCTTTATTGTTTATTTCCAATAGATTTGGGGCTGTCGGGTTTGGCCCGCCGTTTGCTTAACAAAAGGCCGAATTGATGAAGTAGCTCTTTGAACCTGCCCTCTGCTGCAACCGGCAGGGAGGGACGAACGGATAAGCAGAACAAAGTGCTCGCGGGAGTCGATGTTTTGAGTTTTTTCCGTTCATCCTGGGCCTTACGGTTGCAACAGAGGGACTTTTTTGGCTTGTTAACGGATTCATTCTCGCCAGGGACCATAGGTTTCGGCCAGCATCTGGCTGCTGCGATTCGGAAAATTAGACGCGGGCCGAATCGCAGCCGGTTCTGATCAGTGGGCAATGATCAGTTCAGATGGGCCGGCGCCTGATCCCAGCCCATCCAGGGCGCGCCGCACCGGGAAAAGCACCCTGCTGATTTTAGTTCCCGGTGCGGTTTCTTAATTTTCCGGAGCGCAATGGTAGATTTCCTTGATTTGGATGGATTGCGGCCGGAAGCGGTTGGTGGCCATGGCCGATCTTGTGGGACGAATTATTGAACCTCGACCAGGCGGTGTTCGCCGCGGCAGGGTTGATTTATGGGCTCAGCGCCGTGCAAGAGGCGCTTCTGGGGGCTTGGATCCAAGGTGTGCTTAATACGCCAAAACGCCGGAACGCGGTTCCTCCTCCGGGTTTGGTAAGTAAAGAGTTTTGCACCGTTCGCAACGGTAGATTTCGGCGTTGGCGCCAAATCTTTGCTTGACTTCATCGCCGAAAAAATACCAGCGCTTCAGGTGCCCGGCGCAGATTTTCCCTTTGTCGTCTTTTTCGTTGCAGGCGCGCATGCGCCGCAGGCGCACTTTCACTTTGACGCCGCTGGGCAAGATTTCCACCAGTTGCGGATCGGGCGGAGTCTCAACCGCCGCCGGCTGTTCGGGTGTCGCCATGGTCAGAGAAGAAAGTATAGCGCACGTGTGGCCTCGGGCGGCCATCGTACGCACTGTGATAAATTGAAACTTACCGCCTCTCGCCGACATGCCGGCTCGGGTGAGCGAGTCAATTATTCTGCGCTCATATCCTTTTCGGGAGGCTGACCTTGTGGTCAGCTTTCTGACTCGGGATCAGGGTAAGTTGCGGGGGGTGGCGCGAAGCGCCCGGCGCCCGAAGAGCAGGTTCGGAGCCGGATTGGAAAGGTTGTCCTATGTCCGGGCGGCCTATTTCCAACGCGAAAACAGGGAGCTGGTAAACCTGGATTCCTGCGAGTTGATACGCTCTCCTTTCGGCTTGCAGTCCAGCTATGCGGCCGGGGTGGCTCTCGACTATATAGCCGAGGTGGCCGAGCAATTGCTCGCGCCGGGGGAGCAGAATGAGAAGTTTTTTCGCCTGTTGCTGGCCGTAACTGATTACCTCGGCCGGTGCGGCGAGAGCGGTTTGTGGCTGGCGGTGATTTACTTTACTTTATGGTCCGTGCGCCTTTCGGGTTTCCTGCCGGAGTTGAAGGTTGACCGGCAGGGGAGGGAGATTGCCGGAGAAATGCTAAGGAAACCTATCACGGAATTGACTCCCCGCGACTGGACGCGGGAAACCGCCGCCGAACTACGCAATTTTCTGATTCGCCAGATTGAAAATCACATTGAGCACAGGCTGGCGAGCGTACCAATCCTGGAAGCTCTGTAATGGATTCCTTTCAACAGATCATTTTCAAGTTGAAGAAATACTGGGCGGACTACGGTTGCGTCATTCAAGAGCCTTACGACGTGGAGGTCGGCGCCGGCACTATGTGCCCGGAGACCTTCCTGCGGGTTCTTGGTCCCAAGCCCTATCGCGTGGCTTATGTACAGCCCAGCCGGCGCCCCGCCGACGGGCGCTACGGCTCCAATCCCAACCGCCTCTACAAGCATTCCCAATTGCAGGTCATTCTTAAGCCGTCGCCGGATGACGTCATGGACCGTTACCTGGCAAGCCTAGAGGCCATCGGAATAGACCTGCGGAAGCACGATATTAAGTTCGAAGAAGACAACTGGGAGTCGCCGACACTTGGGGCATGGGGCATAGGCTGGCAGGTCATGCTGGACGGTCTGGAGATTACCCAGTTTACATACTTCCAGCAATGCGGCGGCATAGATCTCGAGCTGGTGCCCGCCGAGCTGACTTACGGCCTGGAGCGTTTGGCCGCCTTTTTGCAGGGCGTCGAAAGCGTCTATGACATAGAGTGGGCGCCGGGGTTCACCTACCGTGAGGTGCGCTTCGCCGAGGAGCTGCAATTCTCTGTTTACAATTTCGAGCTGGCCGATGTCCCCACGCTCTGGCAGTTGTTTGAGCTTCACGAGAAGGAATGCAGGCGTTTGCTCGAGGCTTACCCACAGCATCCGGACAAGCCTAGATTCCCGTTACTGGCGGCCTATGACCACGTTCTTAAGTGCTCGCACCTGTTCAACCTGCTTGACTCGCGCGGAGCAATCAGCGTCACCGAACGCGTGGCGGTAATCGCCCGGGTGCGCCGGCTGGCTGTGGGCGTGGCCTCGGCCTGGTTGGAGCAGAGTTCGCTGGAGGCCGCCGCATGAAGAAGCAGCCTTTTTTGCTCGAAATCGGGACTGAAGAAATTCCGGACTGGATGATTGATCCGGCCCTGAAGGAGCTTCAGCAGCTATTTGAAGCGCTGCTTGCGGAAAACAAGCTCGATGGGAAAGTGACGCTGGCTGAAGCCACTCCGCGCCGCCTGGTGCTAATGGCCGAAGGAATCTCCGCCATTCAGCCGGACAGCGTCGAGCTGGTGATGGGGCCGCCGCGGGCGGCCGGTGAGGCTGCGGCAGCCGGATTCGCCCGAAAGCTGGGCATTGAGCCGCAAGCGCTCAGGACCGTACAAACAGCCAGGGGGGAGTATCTGGCCTATGAAAAGAGAGTCCGGGGCCGGGCGTCCATCAACATCCTGGCTGAAGCACTGCCCGGCCTGATTCTTAAACTCTATTTCCCGAAGACGATGTACTGGACGGGGAAGGGCGGCCCCCGCTTTGTGCGGCCTATCCGCTGGATCGTGGCGCTGCTTGGCGCTCATGTGATCCCCTTTGAGCTGGCGGGCGTCAAGTCGGGCAATATCACCCGCGGCCACCGTCAGCTTGGCAAATCGCGCGTGCGGGTTACGGTTAATACTTACCTGACCCGGTTGCGCGCTAATTTCGTGATGCTGCCCCGCTGGGAGCGCCGGCTGACCATACAGAGCCAGGCGGATGCCGTCTTTGAAGCGCACGGAGTTTATGTGCGCCCGGACCGCGAGCTGCTGGAAACCTTGGTCAATTTGACCGAGTATCCCTCCACCGTTTTGGGGCGCTTCGACGAGCAGTTCCTCTCTCTGCCCGAAGAAGTGCTGGTCACCGTCATGCGGCACCACCAGCGTTATTTCTCGGTCTTCAACCAGGATGGCACGCTGGCTCCGTTCTTTTTAGCGGTAATGAATACTGTGGACGACCCCGAAGGGCTGGTGCAGCAAGGCAACGAGCGCGTATTGCGCGCACGCTTCAATGACGCACGGTTTTTCTGGGAGGTCGACCAGCAGAAAAAGCTTGCCGAGCGTGTGGAGGACTTGGCCAAGGTCACCTGGCAGGCGCAACTAGGAAGCTATCTTGAGAAAACCCGGCGCGTGGTTGAGCTGGTCCGGCAGCTAGGCGGAAACGCGCACGCCCAGCGTGCGGCGCTGCTCGCCAAGTGCGATCTGACCACGGAAATGGTCAAAGAGTTCACCGAGCTTCAAGGCGTAATGGGCGGCCTTTATGCACGCGCCCAGGGTGAGCCGGAGCCGGTCTGGCGCGCAATTTACGAGCACTACAAGCCGCTCAGCATGGACGATGCAATTCCCTCGACTCCGGAAGGCCGGCTGGTGTCGCTTGCCGACAAGCTCGATACGCTGCGCGGCTGTTTCGCCGTCGGGCTGATTCCCAGCGGATCCAAAGACCCCTTCGGGCTGCGGCGTGCGGCTCAGGGCGTGGTCAAAATCTTGGTGGAAGGGAGGATGTCTGTTTCGCTCGGCCAACTGCTAGGCGAGAATGCGGAGCTGCGAGACTTCATGCTCGATCGTGTGCGTTATTACTTCCGTGAAGTCCGCGGCTTTCGTTATGACGAAGTCAACGCCGTGTTGGCTGCGGGTTGGGACGATTTGACCGACGTCGCTGAAAGATTGAGTGCGCTTCAGGCGGTGCGCCCGACCGAGCATTTTGAGCCGCTGGCGGCCAGTTTTAAGCGCATCCGGAACATACTGCGGCAGGCTGCCTTCGCCGGCGGAGACCGTATTGATGAGAGCCTGCTCGAAGCGGGCGCCGAGCGGGCGCTGTTTGACGCTTTCCAGGCGACGCGCGCCCGCGTCTCGGAAAGCGGTCTGGACTACCGGTCCAAGCTGGAAGCCATAGCCGGCTTACGCCCTGCCGTGGATATGTTTTTCGACAAGGTTTTGGTTAACGCGCCGGATGCGAGCGTCCGGCGAAATCGTCTGACGTTGTTGGACAACTTGCTTACGGAGTTTTCAGCAATCGCCGATTTTTCGGAAATCGTGACTCAAGGTACTCAAACTGATAAAGGAGAGTAGGAGCGCTATGAAAAAGTACGTATATGCCTTCGGCGGCGGTACGGCCGACGGGCACGGAGGGATGAAGGACATCCTGGGCGGCAAGGGCGCCGGCCTGGCCGAGATGAGCCGGGCGGGAGTGCCTGTTCCGCCCGGTTTTACGATTTCAACCGAGGTCTGCAACATCTACTTCCAGAATGACAAAAAGATCCCGGAGGAAATCGAGGAGCAGATCCGCCAAGCCCTGGCCGACCTGGAAGCCAAGATGGGGCAGAAGCTTGGGGACCCCAAAGACCCGTTGCTGGTCAGCGTGCGTTCGGGTGCGAAGTTTTCGATGCCCGGCATGATGGACACCATTCTGAACCTCGGCCTGAACGATCAGACGGTCGAGGCGCTGGCGGCCAAGAGCGGCAACCCGCGTTTTGCTTACGACTGCTACCGCCGCTTCATACAAATGTTCGGCAATGTGGTGCTCGAAATAGACAAAGATGAGTTTGAGCACATCTTTGAAGCGCGCAAAAAGAAAGTCAAGGCCAAGTACGATACGGACTTGACCGCCGAAGACCTGAAAGCGGTCATCGCCGAATACAAGAAGCTTGTCCAGAAGAAGACGGGTAAGCCCTTCCCGCAGGACGCACATGAGCAATTGGTGATGGCGCGCAACGCCGTGTTCCGCTCCTGGTGGAATCCGCGTGCGGCGCATTACCGCAAGATGAACAAAATTCCCGATGATCTGGGCACCGCCGTCAACGTACAGGCCATGGTGTTCGGCAACATGGGCGAGACCTCGGCCACCGGTGTGGGCTTCACGCGCAATCCGGCTACCGGCGAGAAAGTTTTCTACGGTGAGTTCCTCATCAATGCGCAGGGCGAGGACGTAGTGGCCGGCATTCGCACGCCTAAGCCGATCTCTGAGCTTGAAACCTTGATGCCCGAGGTCTATAAGCAGTTGCGCGAGATCACCTCGAATCTGGAGAAGCATTACCGCGACATCCAGGACTTCGAATTCACCATCCAGGAAGGCAAACTCTACATGCTACAGACGCGCAACGGCAAGCGTACCGGTCCGGCCGCCGTGCGTATAGCGGTAGACATGGTTGAGGAAGGCCTAATTACAAAGGAAGAAGCGGTGATGCGGGTCGACCCGATGCAACTAGATCAGTTGCTACATCCGGTTCTTGAACCTGCCAGCAAGAAGAGCCTGACGCTGATGGCCACAGGCTTGCCGGCTTCGCCCGGTGCTGCGGTTGGCCGGATAGTTTTCACCGCCGATGACGCCGTTGAGCAGGCTAAAAAGGGTCCGGTGATCCTGGTCCGCAAAGAGACCGTGCCGGACGATATCCATGGCATGGAGGTCGCCAAGGGCATTCTGACGTCGCGGGGCGGCATGACCAGCCACGCTGCCGTCGTGGCGCGCGGCATGGGAACTCCCTGCGTCGCTGGTGCCGAGTCGCTTCAGGTGGACGAAAGCAAGCGGCAACTGAGCGTGCGCGGCGGCAAGCTTGTGCTGAAGGAAGGCGATTGGATCTCGATCGACGGGGCTACCGGCGAGGTTTACGCCGGACAGGCCAAAACCGTTGATGCCGATCCTTCAAGCGGCTACCTGGCCAAGTTCATGGCTTGGGCCGATGAGTTCCGCGGCAGCTTCGGCGTGCGCGCCAACGCGGACATTCCGCGCGACGCCAAAGTGGCCCGCCGCTTCGGCGCCGAAGGCATCGGTCTGTGTCGCACCGAACACATGTTCTTTGGCCCCGGTCGCATCGAGCACATGCAGGCCATGATTCTGGCTCACGATGAGAAGACCCGCCGCAAGGCCCTGGCCAAACTATTGCCTTTGCAACGTAAAGATTTCGCTGGGCTGTTCGAGGTTATGGACGGCTTCCCGGTGGTGATCCGCACGCTTGATCCTCCGCTGCATGAGTTCGTGCCCAAGCGCGAGGAGTTGATGGTGGATATCGCCCGCCTGCCGCATGCCACCGCCAAAGAGAAGAAAGAGATGGCGGCCAAGTACAACCTGAAGGTGGCGGAGCTGAAGAAGGGCCTACCGGCGCTTTTGCACCGTGTCGAGCAACTGCACGAGTTCAACCCGATGCTCGGCCACCGCGGCTGCCGGCTGGGCATCACCTACCCTGAGATTACCGAGATGCAGGCGCGCGCCATTTTCGAGGCCGTCGTGCAAGTGGCCAAGAAGGGCAAGAAGGTGATTCCCGAGGTCATGATCCCGCTGATTGGCAGCGTGCAGGAGCTGGCGCACCAAAAGGCTATCGTCAAGCGCGTGGCAGAAGAGGTTCTCGGCAAAGCTGGAATGCAGGACCAGCACTACATGATCGGCACCATGATCGAGATCCCGCGTGCAGCGCTTACGGCCGATCAGGTGGCGAAGGAGGCCGAGTTCTTCAGCTTCGGCACCAACGACCTGACCCAGACCACCATGGGCCTGTCCCGCGACGATTATGTGAAGTTCTCTAAGGATTACGAGGAGAAGAAAATCTTCAAGGCGGACCCGTTTGCGGTGCTGGACCAGGAAGGCGTGGGCAAGCTTATCGACATGGCGGTTAAGCTTGGCCGCTCGACCAACCCGAAGCTGGAAGTCGGCATCTGCGGCGAGCACGGCGGCGAGCCGAGCTCGGTGGAGTTCTGCTACCGGGTGGGCATGAACTACGTTTCCTGCTCGCCTTACCGAGTGCCGATCGCCCGGCTGGCTGCGGCACAGGCGGCTATCGCCTCTAAAGCCTCCGACGCCAAGGCTGAAACCATGCGCACGGCTTAGCCTGACGCCACTAAAAGCGGTTCCTTCTCCGGCTGGGGGGGCAGGTTCCCCCAGCCGGATTTTAATTTGGAAGTCATTTGGGGACTTGTTTCTAACAATCTTTGGCGGAAGAAAGGTCCGTGCTGGTTCCGTTTGATGGCTAATCTCATTCCGGAATCGCTATAATAAAGTTTCATTGGCCGGATCTGGGTTGGAGGCTGCCTCTATGTTCCTCAGCAGGCAAAAGATGGAGCTTGAGAAGGTCTGCTTCGATCAGATCTACAAGCCCGGGGAAATAGAGTTCTTTGACCAGAATCTCTGGCAGGCGGGGCCGCTGCATGCGGAAGGATCCGCTGAATTGCTTCCCCACACTGAGGGCGAGATTCGCATCCGCGGCCACCTGGAAGTTGTTATGGAAGCCGAATGCGACCTCTGCCTGGAGGTAGCCCGGTTTCCGGTAAGCCTGGATTTTGATCTGTTCTACGAACCCGTCAGGGCGGATCTGGCGGCCGAGGAAATAGCGCTCGATCCGGAAGACGTAGACGTTGACTTTTACCAAGGCGACGGGCTGGAGCTCGAAGACGTGTTGCGCGAGCAGGTGCTGCTGTCTTTGCCGATGCAGCGGGTTTGCAGCAAAAACTGCCAGGGGATCTGTCCGGTTTGCGGCGAAAACCGCAACCGGGTGAAGTGCAATTGCTCGAGAAAGACCCCGGATGACCGCTGGGCCGCTCTGCGCAGGTTATGAACGCGGCTGCCGGTCCCGGAAGGCCATAGAGGAGAGGAAGAAAAAGATTCATGCCGAATCCGAAGCGAAGACACTCAAACCGACGCACCGCCAACCGGCGCGCCCACGACCATCTGCGTCCGGCCGGGCTTGCGGAGTGCCCCAACTGCCATGAGCCCAAACTGCCGCACCGGGCTTGCCCCCACTGCGGCATGTACAAAGGCCGGGAAGTCATCGAAGTAGTTCAAGAATAGCCCTCCGGCGTAACCGGGGCAAGATTTTGCCATGGTAACGATCGCCGTAGACGCAATGGGCGGGGACCATGCTCCCCGGGTCGAAGTTGAAGGCGCTATCCGAGCCGCCAGATCCGATGATGTAAAAGTGATTCTGGTAGGCCGTGAGGAGCTTTTGCGTGAGGAGCTTAACCGGCACGACGGAGCGCGGCGCTTGCCTATTGAGATCGTGCACGCCAGCGAGCGGGTCACGATGGAGGACAGCACAGCCAAGGCGTTGCGCGGAAAGCGCGACAGTTCCATACGCGTAGCCTGCCGCCTGGTGCGGGACGGAGCGGCCGAAGGACTGGTCTCGGCGGGCAACACCGGCGCGGTGATGGCGACCGCCAAACTGGTCCAAGGCATGTTGCCGGGCGTGGACCGCCCGGCGCTGGCCTCGGCTTTCCCCACGCTAACCGGGCATCCGGCGGTCATGGTTGACGTAGGTGCCAATGTCGATTGCACCGCGCGCATGCTGGGCCAGTTCGCCGTGATGGGCAACATCTATTCGCGGGTGATTTTCAACGTCGAAAATCCGCGGGTAGGCCTGCTTTCTATCGGCGAAGAGGAGCACAAGGGCAACGAGCTTACCCGAAAAGCTCACGCGCTGCTTAAGACTCTGCCCCTCAACTTCATCGGCAACGTCGAAGGGCGCGACCTTTACACGGGCACGGTCGATGTTATCGTTTGCGATGGTTTCATTGGCAACGTCGCCCTTAAGGTCAGCGAGGGAATGGTGGAAGTGATTAAGCAAATGTTGCGCGAATCGCTGGAAGCCACCATTGCCGGCAAAATCGGATACGTGCTCAGCCGGGCTGCGTTCGCAGATTTCAAGAAGCGCTTGGACTATTCCGAGTACGGCGGCGCGCCGCTGCTCGGGGTTCAGGGCGTTTGCATTATTTGTCACGGCCGCTCCAACGCCAATGCCATCAAGAACGCCATACGCGTTGCGGCCCAGTTTTCAAGCGGCAGAATCAACGAGCGTATCCGGCATGAACTTCAACGCTGGTCGAGCTTGTCTTTGGCTGCAGCGCAGGCGGACTAAATTGAAAGCTGCGCGGCCGGCTTGGTTTCTTCTTTTAGCTTGCGCCGCCTGCTTCAGCCAGCGCCTGGATCCGGTCCAGTGGTCGCTTAAGCTTGATTCGGAAGCCGCCCGGCCGGGGGCTCGCCTGGCAGCCCGGCTGATGGCCAACATACAGCCCGGTTGGCATCTTTATTCGCTTACGACCCCCAAGGGGCCGATCCCTACGACGGTCCGCATTTTGGACAATCCCGCCATCGCGGGTTACGAAGTTTACCAGCCAAAGCCTTCAGTAAAGTTTGATCCGAACTTCAAGGTTGATACTGAAACTTTCGAGGGCGAAACGGAACTGTTTTTGATTTTGCAGATTAGCCCTGCGGCTGCTGCGGGCGAAGTTGAAGTTGTGGCGCAGGCTCGCTACCAGGCCTGTGATGACAAACAATGCCTGCTGCCCGTACGGAAGATGGCTTCCGCTATTCTTCGAATAGATCCCACGGCTGCGCAGTCGCAGGTGGCGATCCCAAGTGGGTACATGGCGGCCGGCGCCTCGGGCAAAACGGCCGCCGCGCAGGAGGCGCCGCCGGTGACCCGGTCGCAGGAGCAGGTGCAGGGGCTTGCTTCTTTCCTGCTGATCGCTTTCGGCTTCGGGCTGGCTGCGGTGTTTACGCCTTGCGTTTTCCCGATGGTGCCGATCACCATTTCCTACTTTCTCAACCGCCAAGCCGGCTCAAGGGCGCAAGCTGCCGGGCAGGCGCTGTTGTTTTCGTCCGGCATCGTTGTATTATTCAGTGCGCTGGGCTTGATTACAACTGCTGTGGTTGGGCCTTTTGGCGCCTCGCAACTTGGCTCCAATCCCTGGGTTAACGGCTTTGTGGCGCTGGTGTTTTTCATTTTCGGCTTAAGTCTGCTGGGCGCATTTGAGATCACTTTGCCTTCGGGGCTGCTGACGCGGCTGGACCAGGCAGGTCGCCGGAGCGGACTGCTCGGCACGTTGGTTATGGGGCTGACCTTTTCGCTCACGGCTTTTGCCTGCGTGGGTCCTTTTGTCGGAACCTTGCTGGCGGGGTCGATTACCGCCGGTGGGGTGCGCCCGCTGGCTGGAATGCTGGCTTTTGCTTCAGGCCTGGCGCTGCCGTTTTTCCTGCTGGCGCTGTTTCCTTCCTACCTCCGGCGTTTGCCCAAAAGCGGCGGATGGATGAGCCGGGTTAAGGTGGTGCTGGGCTTCATAATCCTGGCAGCCATGCTCAAGTATTTGAGCAACGTAGATGCCGTACTGCAATGGAACATCCTGACGCGCGAGAGATTTCTGGCGATTTGGATAGTTTTATTTTCACTGGCGGGCTTGTATCTGCTGGGATTCTTGCGTTTGGAAGGCGCCGACAAAGAGGAGCCGCTCGGTGTAGCCAGGCTATTAATTGCGGCGGCTTTTTTGGCGCTCGCCTTGAGCCTGGTGCCGGGAATGTTCGGAGGGAAACTTGGGGAACTGGATGCGTATGTTCCGCTGGGCGCAGTCGGGCAAAGCGCCTGGATAAAGGACGATTACGATCTGGCGCTGGCCCGCGCCAAAGCCGAAAACAGGCGCATCCTGGTGAATTTCACCGGCTATGCTTGCACCAACTGCCATTGGATGAAGAGCAACATGTTTCCCCGGCCGGAGATAGCCGCAGCCTTGAATGATTTTGTGTTGCTAGAACTATACACCGACGGAACCGATGCTGCCAGCGAACGCAACCAGAAGATGCTCATGGACCGGTTCCAGACCGTCGCCATCCCCTTCTACGCCATCCTTGAGCCTGACGGGCGGCTGTTAGCCAGCTTTGCGGGGCTGACCCGCAACCCGGACGAGTTTCTTGCATTCCTGCGGACGCAACGGTAATAGTTGGCGACCTCAATTACCGGAATGCGCCTACTGTATAAGAGATGGAGATTGAGGTTCGCCGGGCTGGCAGAGCAGGTTATCAATCAACCGTGTGGACCCCAGCCATATTGCGGCGGCTATGCGCACCGGTCCGGTAATGACCTCGACCGGTTGCATTTCGTCAGGATCCACGATTTCTAGATATTCAATCTTGATCAATGGCTGATGCGCTAGAACGGCGAGCGCTGCGGCCTTCGCTTCGGCCACCTCGCGAACGCCCGCGCTAATGAGCGCTTGAGCCGCCAGCAGCGCCTGATAGAGCGCCGGGGCAACACGTCGTTGCTCTGGGCTCAGGTGCTGGTTGCGGCTGCTGAGCGCCAGCCCGTCGGCGTCACGCACGGTTGGGCAGGCCACGATTTCAACCGGAATGTTCAAGTCTTTCACCATTTTCCGGATCACAGCCAATTGCTGGGCATCTTTCTCGCCGAAAAAAGCCCGGTGCGGTTGAATGATATTGAACAGTTTCAGTACAACCGTGGCCACGCCTCGGAAATGGCCCGGGCGGAACTGGCCGCAGAGTCTCTCGCTTACCCGTTCGACCTCGACAAAAGCCCTTTGCGGCTCCGGATACATTTCCGTGACTTCAGGCGCAAACACAATGTCGACACGGTGTTCGGTGCAAAACTCCAGGTCTCGGTCGAGGGTACGCGGGTAACGTTCCAGATCCTCCTGTGAGTTGAACTGAATGGGGTTGACGAAGATGCTGGCGACTACGCAATCGCTCTGGCGGCGCGCCACATCAAAAAGGCTGCCGTGCCCCGCATGCAGTGCGCCCATGGTCGGCACCAGCCCAATGGAGGCGCCCATGCGCCTCACACGCGCCAGCACCTCGCGAATTTCTTCAATTTTCCGAAAAAGTTGCGAGTTCAAGCTTCCTCCGTTTTCGCTAGGGGAGGGAACTCCCCGCGGCGTACCTCGGCGGCGTACTCTCGGGCGGCTTCTTCCATTTTCGCGCCAAGCTCTGCATATCGTTTGACGAAGGGCGGAATGGCGCCCTGACTAAGGCCCAGCATGTCGTAACACACCAGTACCTGTCCGTCGCAGCCGGCGCCGGCCCCGATGCCGATGGTGGGCACGCGCAGATCTGCGGTAATGCGGCTTGCCAGTTCAGCGGGGACGTTTTCAAGGACCACGGCGAAAATGCCGGCTTCCTGTAATAGTCGAGCTTGTTCAGCCAGCATGGCTGCTTCTTCCGGACTGCGTCCTTGCTTGCGGAATCCGCCTAACTGGTGAACGGCCTGCGGAGTGAGTCCAAGATGGCCCATTACCGGTATGCCGGCTTCTACGATTTTACGAACGGCCTCAGCGACCGGCCGCCCACCTTCTATTTTTACGGCTGCTGCGCCGGCCTCAGCGACCAGACGGCCGGCGTTACGAAGCGCCAGTTCCGGCGTAATCTGGGCCGCCAGAAAAGGCATGTCGGCGACGACCAGGGCGCGCCGAGCAGCGCGGCTGACTGCGGCAGTGTGGTGCAGCATAGCCTCCATAGTGACGGGCAAGGTGGTTTCGCAGCCCATTATTACGTTGCCAAGCGAGTCACCTACCAGCAAGATGTCTATGCCGGCGCGGTCAAAAATCTGAGCCATGGTGAAGTCGTATGCGGTCAGTGCTACGATTTTTTCGCCGCGCTTTTTCATTTCGACCAGATCCGGTACGCGGACTCGTTTGGAGGCGGGCGTCATTCTGTCATGCTCCTTGAACCAATAGTTGACGTATTTGGCCAGCGCGTTCGGGCGCCAGGTCCCGCCGGAGCGCGATTTCGACGGTGTGGCGGCCGGCTGCCCGATACAAGTCTGCTATCGATGGCGGGGTTTTTTGTAAGGCTTTCAAATGGCATTCGATAGTTTCCAAATCTCCTCGCTGGACCGGTCCGGTGAGAGCGCTGGTCGGACCAGCTTTAATTGCGTTATCAATGCTCGCCTCGATCAGCGGGCGGATTGCCCGGAGCGCGGTGTTGGCGTCTACTCCGGCTGCCTCCATCAGGATAACAGCCGCATCTACCAGAGTGACAACATAGTTGCTGGCCATGACAGCGGCGGCGTGATAGAGCGCGCGTTTTTCTGGAACAATCTTGATGGTGAAGCCGCCAAGCAAGCTGGCTATTTGGCCGGCCCAGGCCACAGCCTCCGGGTCGCCGTCGATGGCCCAAGCGCAGCCTTGCAGAGCCGTCAGGCCTTGTTCGGGAGTGGCTATGGTTTGCAGTGGGTGTAGCGAGCCGCAGGCTACGCCCCGGTGGCGAAGGGGTTCCAGCACCGCGCCGCTGAAAGCTCCCGAAGTGTGTAATGCGATGCCCAGACTCATGCCGGCGTCGGCCAGCGTGTGGGCGACGGCAGGTATGGCGCTGTCGGCGACGGCTATCAGCACCCGCTCGAATTCGGGCGTAAGGTGATTGAAGGTGATGCCTTTGGTTGAGGGTCCGATGAAAGCGGCGGCCTGACGGGCGCGCTCCGGATGGCGTGCCGCGACGGCTAGCACCGGGCGGCCGCGCTCGGCGAGCAAACGGCCCAGCGCCTGCGCCAGGCGGCCGCCGCCGGCTATCAGGATCGGTGAATCCGGCGAAAGCGACATAGCAAGGTTCTACCATAATTTAGCCGGGGCGGTCCTGAGTGCTCCGTGTGCTAAAATCAATTTCAACGCCTCCGACGGGCCCGTAGCTCAGTTGGTTAGAGCGCTACCTTGACACGGTAGAGGTCACAGATTCGAGTTCTGTCGGGCCCACCACACCTTTCATAGAGTTACGCGCCTTTCGCCACCAAAACCCTCTGGCGTGAGGTCCAAATGAGGTCCACAGTTCCAGTGGCGTCGTGGTAGCCATCAGACCTCCGATCCACCCCGCCCAATCCTATTGATTCCCGGAGGGTTGGTGCCCATGGTAGTCATGGGAGCCTGATTTTCAGCGTTTTGTCTCCTCCTTGTCTATGGACGAGAAGGAGACGACATTTTGCTCTCTATATAGGGCCATGGCTCCCATGGCCCCCATGCCTCCCGTGCGGTTCGAACAACTCCCGTTTGAAATGATTTTTCTCTTGACGACTGAAGCCGCCGCCTGGTATCGATGAGGTAGAACGCTCGGGAAGCGTTCCCCCAGAGGCGGGCGGGGCCTCTCGAAACAATCCCGCAGCCCACCGGAGCGAGCGCCGGGACGCTCGTGAAACTCTTTCCCGCAGGATTTCCCACTCCAGGTGTGTTTGCGTGAACCACCGGATCCCCTTGTACACCGCCGACGGTGAGCTGGCCGACTGGATCAGCGAGCAGCGCCTGGCGCGGCTCGAGGCCGCCGGTTTGATCGCTCGTGTCGTGCGCCACCCGAAGGGGCACATCAATCGC
>Ga0078972_1000841_pt1 | contig 125532 bp, 86 predicted proteins | sample YelNatPaOPGAMG01_FD_67568 | JGI IMG/M metagenome (GOLD analysis project Ga0078972, IMG submission 67568) | Hot spring thermophilic microbial communities from Obsidian Pool, Yellowstone National Park, USA - OP-RAMG-01 (SPADES assembly) (version 2) | ecosystem: Environmental > Aquatic > Thermal...
AGGTAAAACTGGTTATTATTGTTCTGATCTGGGAAAAGCGTTATCTATTACAAACTTGATAAGCTTTTCCAAACCCCAAAACCGCAGCAATCTATCCGCAAATGTATCCGCGAATGCACGCAAATGAACGCGAATGGACGCGAATAGCATCCGCGAGTGAATACGAATGAAAGCGAAAGGACGCTATTATAAAAGATTTGGGCACTGTGTTTATTCGTGTTTATTCGTGTTTATTTGCGGATAACATTAAATCCATCACGTCGGTACTGATCTACCATATTCCGCTGTTCATGCTCAAAGTTTAGCTTTATCGTAGATAGTTTTGTACTGATAAAGGTAATATCTGCCGCTAATGAGTCTTAGTTCTGTGCCCGGTACTTTAACTGTGGGTGTTTAGATGTTTTCATTAAATTCGTATATACGATCACAAAATAATAATTACAAATGGTCGGCACGTTTTATTGAAATAATTACGCAAAATTTTCAGAGTTAGGGGTTTAACTCCTGGCCGGACAACCTAAATGATCCTACAATCTGGGTGTTGAACTCTGTGTATTTTTTATATATACCACGCATCCAAATAATAGCCATCCACTTACCATAACTCGCCGGAATATACGGGCGAATATTATCCTCATTTGTGCTAAAGGTAAGCTGTGTCCATGAAAAAACCAATTTCTTGGGATCAAATACTCCACGCCATAATTGATACCGTTCATTCTCATTAAGAGGCACGTCCCTCAAATGCCTAATATTAAAAGGATCTTTTGCGTTAGTGGAAAGAATGACTTCAGTCGGATCCCCAGGATTAAGACAAATCCCACCAGCATAATCATCCTCAGCTGGATATAATGGACGTCCTGCGTGTGCAATTAACATCTTAACCCAATTCGTCCCAGTCCAGAAAGCATAGTAATAATGAATTCTATCATCTATGCCATTACGCGGACCTGTTACGTTATCCAATTGCACTGAAAAGACGCAAACCGGTTTACCATCTTTTGCATACGCCAGGTCCCAACACCAAGCCCGTCCCGATGGGATACAGTCATTAGGATCTTGTTCTTTTTGTTCGTGACTGAATCGATAAATTGCAGTTCCACGCTCACCCGAATCATGCTCTATTGGTAACATTGAAAAATGTTTTACTAGACTCCCATCAGATTTATAAAATGCACCATTAACATAATATAAATGATACAGGGAATTCTCAACATCTCTAGGATGGCCATCTGTGTAAACTATATCTATCCTGGAAATATTGTCTGAACACACCTTAAAATAGGGTCGGACCCTACCGTTCGTGCCAGTTTTAATAAACCAAAAAGGCCCAGACCAATTAAAACCATTGTTAGTGGAAATAAAAATTGTAGGATTAAAATTTCTAAGTCTGGTAAAGTTATAAATCTTATTACCTTCGCCAGAAAGCCTAACAAGGTTAGCATAAGTTAATCGGTCTCCTAATGATGAAACTAACTTCTCCTCAGACCAATTGTTTACCACCGACGGATCCCCAGAAGAAAACCGGTATGCAAAATAATCATCCGTATGATGCCGAGCATATGTTGCCAACATTGATCCATCTGATCGGAGAAGCAAACTCGCTACATTATGATCATCTTTTTGTGAAAACGAACTACCCCACAATTCGACCGTTTTTCCTGCGCCCAAGTGATACATACTAAGCATTGTTTTACCATCGCTGTTGCGCACATAACTAAAAAATAGATTACTATTTACCAACAATGCCCTTGGGTCATTAAACCAAGTCCACGCTCCATCTTTTACTAACACAACTTCATTTTTAATTATGTCAGCTCGAATAACTAACAGACTTAATGCCATTGCCGTTATGTTAATTATTATCCTACACATAGCTCAGCTAAAATTTTATTTAATCCATGGCCTCATGGTGTTCGTTATTATTTCTAAGTCTTTTTAAAGGCCCATCAATTAAAAACATAAACTCCAGACCAAACAAAACAAGAATTAAACCTCAGACCTCAAAGTTCATGCTTTGACAAATTACATTAAAACGGCCAAGCTTTTAAAATAAATTATCGATGCAATGGATATGCATGTTGAAAAAATGCAAACTACTAAAAGCATCCCCAACATTCTTTACACAACCGGGCGTATTGCCACATTGCCAGCAACTATCTCAAACTGCATAGCTGGTTGGTGGTTAGCTGAACCTGGCGACATCTCTAAGTTCCTTTGTTTTCTCCTGGGTGTTACCCTTGTTCATATTGCCTCCGGCTTCATAAACGATGCCTGTGACTTTGAAATAGATGAACAATTCAAGCCATTTAAACCTATTCCTTCTGGCTTGTTAACCCAAAAATCATCCTGGGTCCTGGCTACAGTTCTTCTAACATCGGGCTTCTTTATTACCTCAACCATCTCCAAACTCTCTGGTTTCGCTGTTTTCATGATGATATATTTAATCCTTCTGTACAATATTATTCATAAAATATTCACCTTCTCCCCTCTTATACATGGCTCGATAAGATTTTTTTTATACTTGGCCGCTGCTGGTGCGGCAGAAAAATTGACAGTTGGATCTGCTATCTGGGCCGGCTTCGCCATGCTTTTTTACACCTCCACATTTCATTATTATTTACAAAATAAAAGAATTTCAGAACCATTTAATGTCATTTCTACTTTAACATGCGTGTTTGCGCCCCTTCTCTTTGCCTGGATTTTTAACGGTCCAGGCTACAGATCAATAGCATTCATTTTTGCTCTAGCCTTAACACTTTGGACATGGTTCGCTCTATCTAAGATCAAACATAACTGTTCAAACCTTAACCCATTTCTTGCCACAGGTATTATTTTGACCGACTTATTAGCAATTGGGCCAAGCGCTTTAGAACTGATCATAGTGTACCTGCCACTTTTGATACTAGCTGGGTTATTACCAAAATTAAACAGCTGGAACTAATACCTTGAACTCAAACCTTCAGCGACTGTTTAGACCCCAAATCCAAAAGTTAAATTTTATTATTCTTTGCAAAACTTGGCGTCAATTCGTACCTGTTTTTTAATTTGGCTTGGCTTAATAATTCTTGAAATTTTATTTACTCCCTTAGTCTGATTGTCTCAACCAAATAATGCCAAAATAAAAAACCTCCATAAAAACCTTTTGTCACTGAAAACTTCCCCAAAATCATCCTTAACCCATAAAAAAACACGCCTACTGAATTCATCAGATAGGCGTGTCTGTTTTGACATCGAATAACCGTTTTGACTTAGATATTCCTGGTTTTTGTTATTTCTTTTGTTCAGGTAACGGAATAACAGGCGTTTGTGCACCAATCTTGACCATAATGAGATAGACCACAGCACCCACTAAAAATGCTAAAACCGGTGCGGCAGGTATACTAACTCCCAGATTAGGCAGAATCCCTACAATAAACCCAAGTGCCCATGAAACCCAGCCAGCCGGATTAAACCCTGCCCTCGGCCCACTCCATTTCTTGCCTGAAACCAGATAATCTACAAACATAGCTCCGCAGATAGGTCCAAACGATGCGCCAATAATTACAAACACTGGTACAACCTTCCCAGCATAACCAGTCAATGCCAAAATAATACTTACAGCAGCTCCAATCCCGACCGAGATAAACGGGTTAACATTTGGCAATGTGGTCTTAAAGCTGTTAGCTGCTATTAACGATGAAAAACAAGCAGATGGAAACGCAGTCAAAGCCAACAAAAATAACAACCATTTCCCAACATTCTGGCCCAATACCACAGGTATTAGATTTGTAGATCTTAAAATGCCACCTTCAGCTTGCGCGGCACTCTTAACTGCACTCTCAGCTATTGTTTGATTTCCAAAAGCACCTGCAACTATAAGAACTGAAAGCCCCGCCGTGATTATAATAGCCAAAGCAACACCCACTAATCCACCCAGCTGTACATCTTTACTGTCTCTGCTGTTAGTTCCAAAATCTACACCAGCGGCACCTGCTGTAGCGAAAAATCCAACTATGTATGTCAGAATAAGAGCAATGACACCAAAAGAACTCAGCGGAGCTGGTGCAGAAGGAGCGATAGTTTTATGTAATGAAATCAGCTTATCAGGTGTAAAATCACCAATCCCGCCGACTGTCTTAATTACCATGATCAACAGAATCGCTAATGGTATTAAAGGTAAATAAGTAGCCACCCCAGCTACGTATTTAATCCCTTTTAACCCTATAAATGCAGCTAAAACTCCCCAAATAACCATTATAATCTCTGGTTTTATACCGATCATCTCTTTTAATGCTAGCGAGGAGAAATAAATATTCACCCCTAACCAACCAAACTGCAATACACCCATTAAAAATCCAGGCATAATAAAACCACCCTGCGCACCAAAAGTAGATGTGCCGATAATATACAGAGGTAAACCCGTCTTCATACCTAAGAGACCGGGAATTAAATAAAATAAGAAATGGCAAACTAATGCTGCTACAACTATACCAAATAACGCTAGACCGATTCCTTGAGCCAAAGTGCCCCCCAGTGAGTCTCCCTTGGCTGCGTCTTGCCAAAACACAAACCACAGGAATATGCCTGCGTACGTTGGCGCCGTGTTCTTATACCAGGGCGCCCGCTTTTCTGGCGGATTAGGTACCGCGCTAGTTATATAAGACGGTAATTGAGTATTATTAGTGTTCTGATTCATGCTGAGGTTTATCTCATATATCAAAACCTGGATCAAGAAAAAAATCTAACCTGCAATTATCATTAAAAATATGTAATATTCACTAATCATATTTTCAGGTTTTTCATTCAAAATTCTAACACAAACTTTTACGACCAAAGAGCTATTCTTCACCTGAACAGATACCGTTACAAAACCCATTATATATGGTCACAGATCCTTTGAGACTACAACATATAGGGTTTTGTCAGACTATTTGGTACAATTTGTTGTTGAATTATACCGAAATTTTTGGGATACTAAATTTATTTTAGGGACTGTTGAAAACAGCGCTTTGGAGAACATAAAAATATGGAAAAAGATACTGAAATACAAACGTTTAATTTAATTGAAACGTCTCCTGATCCAACTACTAAATACGACGCAACAAAAATTGATAAACTTGAAGGCTTAGAAGCAGTCAGAAAACGTCCCGGAATGTTCATTGGTGATCCTGACGAAAAAGGATTGCACCATTGTGTTTTTGAGGTTCTTGATAATTCAATCGACGAACATCTGGCTGGTTATTGCAAAAGTATAACAGTTACCATTCATGTAGATGGATCATGTTCAGTCAAAGATGACGGTAGAGGTATACCGGTAGATATACATCCAAAATTTAAGATGCCTGCCATAGAACTTGTGCTGACCAACTTACATGCAGGCGGAAAATTTGGTCAAGGCGCGTATAAGTACTCTGGCGGATTACACGGTGTCGGCGCAAAATGTGTCAACGCCTTGTCTGAATGGTTTAAAGTCGAAGTCTACCGCGACGGCAAGGTTTACTATATGGAATTTGCTAAAGGCAAAACCGTCAGGAAATTGGAAGTTATCGGAAAATCAAAACATACCGGAACATTAATAACTTTTAAACCAGACCCGGAAATTTTTACAATTACAACGGAATTTAAATTCGAGATTTTAGCGAACCGTCTTCGGGAATTAGCCTTCCTTAATCCAGGTCTGGAAATAATTTTAAAGGATGAACGCACAGAAAAAAGCGAGCGTTTTTATTATAAAGACGGTATAGAAGAATTCGTAAAACAATTAGGTAAGAACAAAAATCTTTTACATCCTAAACCAATCGTCCTTGCTCAGAAAAAAGATGAAGTAATTATCGAATGCGTCATACAGTATAATGACAGCTATGCAGATCAAATCTTATGCTTTGCGAACTCTATATCAAATCCAGACGGAGGCACTCATCTGACAGGCTTCAGATCTGCACTTACTCGTGCAATCAACCAATACGCAAAAGCCAATGATCTCCTAAAAGAAAAAGACCCGCCTATTACTGGGGATGATGTTCGTGAAGGTCTGGTATGCGTTCTAAGCGTTAAGCTGCCTAATCCCAGATTCGAATCACAAACCAAAGTTAAACTGGTTAATACCGAGATCGAAGGCCTCGTATCATCCGTTGTGTATGAAGGTCTAATGAGCTATTTTGATGCTAATCCATCTGTAGCCAGAAAAATAATCGAAAAAGCACTTACTGCAGCCAGAGCCCGTGAAGCCGCCCGTAAAGCAAGGGAAACTGTCAGAAAAAGTGCATTAACCGGCGGTGGATTGCCGGGCAAACTCGCTGATTGTTCCGATCGCGACCCAGCGAGTACGGAGCTCTTTATAGTAGAAGGTGACTCAGCCGGTGGTTCAGCAAAACAGGGGCGCGACCGCAGATTCCAGGCAATCTTACCGATCCGTGGAAAACTCCTCAATGTAGAGAAAGCCAGATTGGATAAAGTACTTCAAAATGAAGAAATCCGAACAATGATAACCGCTATTGGTACTGGTGTCGGTGATGGCGAAGGAGAAGGTGCGTTTGACATTTCTAAACTCAGGTACCATAAAATTATTATCATGACCGATGCGGACGTCGATGGCGCACATATTCGGACGCTTCTTTTGACCTTTTTCTACAGACAAATGCCAGAGCTTATTAAACGTGGATTTATTTGTATCGCTCAGCCTCCGCTTTATCAGGTCAGCCGCAAAAAGCGTGTTGAATATGTGGAAGATGATGCACAATTAAATAAAATGCTGATACAATTAGGCAGTGAAGAAGTCCGCTTAAAAAACTTATCTGATGGCAGAGAATTTACCCAAAAACAGCTTAATGAAATTCTGGAACTGTTACTGCAGTTGGACAAATATGTAAATGCAATCAAACGACATGGCGGTGACTTTGCAGACTTTATAGAAAATAGAGATCCTAAAACCGATGAACTTCCAAAACACTTAGTCAAAGTCAGAGATGGAAATAATGAATTTATATACTACTTCCGAACAGAAGAAGAACTAGCCCGGTTTGGAGAAGAAAATCAAGACCTGGGCCTTTTTGGTTATAGCGAAGAAGAAAACGAAAAAGATGAAAAACCTAAAAACGGCCATAGCCGTCGGGCTACACATATAGAACTTCATGAAAGTCATGCAATCGCAGAATTATTAGAAAAGCTAAAGAAAAAAGGCCTCAAACTGGAACACTATGCAGCCCAGGACAAACCACTGTTTGAATTAATTGAGGGCGAAGGTGACAGGTCCATAACAAAGCAACTTTTTTCAATACCAGAAATTCTTGCTGCAGTAAAAGAATCAGGGAGAAAAGGCCTGCAAATTAAAAGGTTCAAGGGCCTAGGCGAAATGAACCCGAAAGAGCTTTTCGAAACCACAATGGACCCTGCAAAACGTAAACTTTTAAGAGTCGATCTTACAGATGCTGTTGAGGCAGAAGAAATGTTCACCAAACTCATGGGTGAAGAAGTCGAACCACGCAAACAATTTATAGAAGACAACGCACTCAATGTTAGAAATCTTGATATTTAATACAGCATCTTAATAAAACAAACTCAATATTATGACAAATAATAATTCAACATCAACTACTGACGGGACCCCATTATACTCTGCTGGAGAAAAAATCATTAAAGTAAATGTGGCCGAGGAGATGAAAAATTGTTTCCTCGACTACTCAATGTCAGTCATAATTTCACGGGCACTACCTGATGTAAGGGACGGCTTAAAACCATCGCAACGTCGCATCCTGTATGCCATGCATGAGCTCGGGGTACTGCCTAACCGTAAACATATTAAATGCGCAAAGATCGTCGGCGAAACTATGGGCAATTACCATCCACACGGCGATCAGGCTATTTACCCCACACTGGTGCATATGGCTCAACCATGGGCAATGCGCGAGCCTTTAATTGATAGTCAAGGCAACTTCGGATCTATTGAGGGCGATCCGCCTGCATCCATGCGTTATACCGAAGCAAGGCTCGCCCCATTAGGCGCGATCCTGATGGAAGACATGGATAAAGACACAGTAGATTTCACGCCTAACTATGATGAAACCAGGCTCGAACCAAAGGTCTTTCCTGCCGCCTTCCCCAACCTACTCGTAAATGGAAGCACCGGTATCGCCGTCGGTATGGCAACCAACATTCCACCTCACAACCTCGGCGAGGTCATAGATGCTGTCTGCGCCCAGATCGATAACCCTCAGATCACTGTAGAACAACTGATGAAATATATCAAAGGCCCTGACTTTCCAACAGGAGGAATCGTCTGCGGCCTGGAAGGAATTAAACAATATTTTCAGACCGGCCGTGGTAGCATCAAAATCCGTGGCAAAGCCGGTGTTGAACAGCTCAAAGGTGGTAAGGAACAAATTGTTATTACAGAGATCCCTTTCAACGTCAACAGAGCCGACCTGGTCGAAAAAATCGCAAAACTAGTTAATGATAAGATCATTACAGATATAACCGCAGTCCGTGATGAATCGGATGAAAACACACGTGTTGTAATAGAGCTTAAACGTGACGCCATCCCTAAAGTAATAATTAATAATCTCTACAAACATACACAGCTGGAAACGACCTTCGGCGTTAACATGCTGGCGATTGACCACGGGCGTCCAAAGCTGCTTAACCTGAAAGAATTAATTAACTGTTTCATTGAACACCGTAGAGAAGTCATAATACGCAGAACTAAATTCGAATTAAGAAAAGCTGAAGAACGTGCCGAAATCCTCGAAGGCTATCTTATTGCATTGGCTAATCTCGACGAATTCATCAGGATTATTCGCTCATCGTCAAGTCGTGAGGAAGCTAAGATAAAGTTAATGGCCTTCGAGTTCTCAAAAACTGTCGTGGAAAAAATAGGGATATTAATAAGGAGTGAAGCTCGACTTACCAATGGCAGATACTGTTTTAGCGAAGCTCAAGCCGATGCCATACTTGACCTTAGATTGTACCAACTCACAGGAATGGAACGTGAAAAGGTTAAAGCCGAATATAATCAACTTATTGATAAAATAAAAGACCTGGTCGATATCTTAGCAAAGGAGGCGCGCGTATTAGGAATAATCAAAAAAGAACTTCTAGATGTAAAAAATCACCATGCAAATCCTAGAAGGACAGCTCTGGTTCCGGAAGAAGGCGAAATGGCACTTGAAGATCTAGTGGCCAATGAAGCTGTTATCATTACTATAACCCATAATGGCCTTATCAAACGCACTAACTTAAGTTCATACAGAGCCCAGAGACGCGGTGGAAAAGGCGTAATTGGTATGACTACCAGAGAAAACACCGCACCAACAGGCGAACCAGCTGATTTTATTGAACATTTATTCACTGCAAGTACTCACGACTACCTGCTATTCTTCACTAATCTTGGCAGAGTTTATGTAGAACGGGTTTATGAAATACCTGATATGGGCAGAGCAGCTAAAGGCAGAAGTATAGCTAACCTGCTTGAACTCAAGGAAAACGAAAAAATTTCAGCACTCATCCGAATTAATTCGAAAAACGGGCAAAACAATGAAGACCTCACATGGCAACAGCCATACTATCTATTCTTTGCAACTAAAAATGGCATCGTCAAAAAAACGCCTTTGGAAGAATATTCTAATATTCGTAAGGGCGGTATTATTGCTGTAGGTATCGAAGAAGGCGACCAGCTCATCGACGTCAAGCTGACCTCAGGCCACGATGAAGTAGTTCTAATAACGAGAAACGGGATGAGCATCAGATTCTCTGAAGAAGATGTTCGGCCTATGCAACGCCCAGCAGCTGGAGTCAAAGGTATTTCTTTGGAAAATGGTGACTCAGTTGTAGCGCTTGCAGTGGTAGTCCCAGACGCTACTTTGTTAGTTGCAGGGGAAAATGGAATCGGCAAACGTACCGAATTTTCTGAGTACCGCAAACAAGCCAGAGCCGGCAAAGGCATCATTACAATGCGTACAACCGAAAAAACAGGTCCCGTAATTGGCGCTTTGACAGTAAATGATGACGATGAGCTTATGCTTATAACCGAACGCGGCCAGATGGTGCGTATAAGAGTCAAAGACGTCCGCCAAGCTGGTAGAAACACTATGGGCGTAAAACTTATCGATCTCGAAGAAAACGATAAGCTCCAGGCAATTGCTCCTGTAATTTCTGACGAAGACCAGGACCAGGACTCAGATGAACAGTTGCAACTGCCACTGCAAAATTAAAATAACATCTGAGCTAAAAAAATTGTCAATGACAGTACTTTCACTAAAATATAGACTCTGTTAAAACAATTATGATGCCTGAACTGCTTTCACAAGGTGGATTCCTGGTTTGGATCCTGTTATTTGTTGGATCTGTCGCAATTGCCGTCTCAATAGATAGATTCCTCTATTATCACCGATCCCAAATCAATTCTACCGAGTTCCTAATCGGCATCCGAAATGTCTTACGAAATAATAATATTGTAGAAGCAATCGCAATCTGCGATGCAACAGCCGGACCCGTAGCTAAACTGGTTAAAACTGCAATTCAAAATAGGGAAAAAACTAGAGATGAAATCCGTCAAGCATTAGAAGAAACAGGCCTGGTTGAAGTCCCAAAATTAGAAGAACGCCTGGGCATAATTGCTACAATCGCACAAATATCACCAATCCTTGGTTTCCTGGGAACAGTCTTAGGCTTTATTAAAATCTTCAGGGTCATTGAAACCGTCGGGCCTTATCCCAATGCCGGGCAGCTCGCCAGTGGCATATGGCAAGCATTAATAAGTGCAGCCATGGGATTAATTATTTCAGCCATCTGTTACGCAAGTTATAATTTCCTGGTCTATCGAGTAAACTCAATCGTCCTGGATATGGAACGTACAGCAGGCGAAATTTTGGATATAGTAACCAAACCTGGCGAAAACAAATAATCATGAAATTTCCAAGGACAGCCAAAGCATTTAAAGGCCAAATTGACTCAGCCACAATAGGGGCTTTTACCGTCACTGTTTTATTGTTCTTCTGGTTACAATCGTCCTTTGTCATAGTACCAGGAACTAATGTCACATTACCAAAATCTGGACCTATCGACACCTTCACTATCGCAGGTCCTATTCTAACCGCCACAATCGATCAACGTGGATATATTTACTTCCAGGATCAGTTAGTCCAGCTATCCAAATTCAAAGAGTCTCTTAAAAAAATAGCCACGCAGAAACCAGGATTAACATTGATCCTACTGGCTGATCAAGCGGCAAAACTCGACCCAACGCTCAAAGCAATAGACATCGCACAGGAAATCGGGATCTCTCAAGTATTGATATCCAGGCGCCCTTCTGCAGAAGAAACAAATCTAACCTTTTCGCCTCCTAAAAAATGAATCTCATAAAATTAATGCAAACTTATATCCAAGGCACGCCATGGATTAAGCCTGCACTAATTATTTTTACTTTTCAAATTATGATGATTTTCATATTGCAAAACCCATTTTTAAAGAGTGTATATCCAAGCTCCAGACCCCATCAGAAGATATATTCACAATTCCACGTATACCAGGCCAAATCAGATCCCTTAGTTAATTCGTTATATCCAGACCCGGCGCTATTTGCTTTAGTAACCCCACGAAGTTTTTCTGGTCCATTGTGGTACACCTATCCATCACTTAATTATGAGCCTATGATCAAAACCCCTGAATTTGCTGGTTTTCAACAAATTCCTAAATCCCAATTCACAATGCTCACTGAAACTTTGAAAAAGATCTCCCCCACAACCGTTAGAATCGTAACCAAGCCATTACAATCTCAGCCGATAGTATCAGCGCCTATCTTACCAGACAGGACACAGTCAGTTTTGAAAGTCACCGGACCTATAAGCAACACCCGTAAATTAGTAACGATCCCACCACTACCATCCATTAAATCAACAAACTTGGTTCCTAACTCTATAGTCGAAGTCACAATCTCTGCCGATGGCAGAGTCCTGTCTGCTTTATTAATTAATTCAAGCGGCGACCCTCAGGCAGATACCATCGCTGTTGACATAGCAAAAAAAGCAGTGTTCAATCCAATTAGTTATGAAGGCATAGTTAGGCCTTGGGAGATTGATTTCTTTAATTGGGGCACATTAGTGTTCGAGTGGTATACATCAGCACAAGAACACGTCGGCACACAAAAATAAGAATCTAACCGTAACCGAATGAATACCGAGACACTCCTAACTATATATGTTGTATCTTTACTTGCAATTCTAACACTTGCAGGAATATACTCGAGTCTAATTCGGAAACGATTTGATCCTACACCAACAGATGATCGTACTTTTTTATGTAACAAATGCGGATACGTTTACACCGATGACCCGGACGTCGATAATTCTAGATGTCCACAATGCGGTAAAATCAACGAATGGTATAGATTTTGAAATTTTGAGAGAGCGTCTCTCAACAAAACAAAAAAACAATAAAACTTAATAAGATATAAATCGTATGGGAATGTGGATTGGAAGAAATCGGAAGGCCCGTGTTGCATACGGGTTCGATGAAATTGCACTGGTCCCAGGTGAAGTAACAATTAACCCAAATGAGGTTGATACAACATTTATTATACCTGGCCGGGACGGTAAAGACATCAAATTAAAAATACCCATTTTGGCCAGCGCTATGGACGGAGTCACAGACGTCCGATTCTGCACCGAAATGGGCAAACTCGGAGGTCTGGGCGTAATCAACCTTGAAGGCGTCCAAACCAGGTACGAAAACCCAGAAGAGGCATTAAGCAAAATAATAAAAGCTAATAAAGATGAAGTAACATCCATAATCCAAAAAATCTATCAGGAACCGATCAAAGAAGAATTAATCGGCCGCAGGATCGAAGAGCTAAAGAAAAACGGCGTGATTGCTGCAGTTAGCTCGACACCTCAAAAAGCCGAACGTTTCGGAGCTATAGCTCAAGAAGCCGGCGTCGATATCTATGTCGTACAGTCTACTGTATCAACAGTCAGACATATTTCATCAGAATATAAGTCTCTTGACCTGGCCGATTTTGTTAAAAAGATGAAGGTGCCAGTACTCGTCGGTAACGCCGTCACATACAATGTAACACTCCAACTCATGGATTGCGGCGTCAGTGGAGTCTTAATCGGCGTTGGTCCGGGAGCCGCTTGCACCAGCAGAGGCGTCCTTGGCCTGGGTGTGCCACAAGTTACTGCTACAGTGGACTGCGCAGCCGCCAGAGATACCTACTACAAAAAGACTGGACGCTATGTCCCTATCATTACTGATGGTGGCATGAGTAAAGGCGGCGATGTATGCAAGGCATTGGCTTGCGGCGCAGATGCCGTCATGATAGGCAGCGCCTTTGCAAGGGCTAAAGAAGCTCCGGGCAAAGGTCACCATTGGGGTATGGCAACTTCACACGCCAACTTGCCAAGAGGCACACGTATCAAAGTCGGCGTAACCGGCCCACTTCGGCAGATACTTTTCGGACCAGCCGAAGTTGACGATGGTTCTCAAAACCTTGTGGGGGCTATCTGCACTTCTATGGGCAGCGTCGGAGCTATGAATATCCGGCAATTCCAGGAAACAGAAATAATTATAGCACCCAGCATCAAAACCGAAGGTAAACTATTCCAAACGCTCCAAAGCGTCGGCATGGGAACAGCATAAAGAAACTTGATCTTTCTAAATAAACAATTTAGTTTATGTCACATTTTTCCGGGTAACTCCGGTTATTAGTTTTATTAACTTTAAATTACTTAGAAAACTTATGGCAGTAGCAAACGATCTAAAAAAAGGTATGGCCATCAATTATAATGGCGATATAGCTGTGGTACTGGATTGTCAACACAGGACCCCTGGAAACTTGCGGGCATTCGTCCAGGCAACATTGAGAAGCCTTAGAACTGGCAAATCTTTTGATGTCCGATTCGGGTCAACCGAAAAAATTGACGTCGTCCCTATGATCGTCAAAAAAATGGAATTCAGTTACAAAGACGGTGAAGATTATGTTTTTACCGACCCAGAAACATTCGATACTGTCACACTGACCCCTGACCTCATAGGCGACGCTAAAAATTACCTGGTGGAAAATTCTCCTGTCTCTGTTACATTCGTTGAAAACAAGGCAATCTCAATAGAATTACCACCCAGCGTAGTCCTTACAGTAACTGAAGCACCAGAAGGTGTACGTGGTGACTCTGCCACCAACGTCCAAAAACCTGTTGTCCTGGAAACAGGGATCACAATCCAGGCACCGCTTTTTATTAAAGCCGGCGAAAAAGTCAAGATTGATACAAGAACAGGTAAGTATATGGAACGAGCCTAGCTAAAGGTTTAAACATACTCCTCCCAAACTCTTGACCCCAAAGGCTTAAATGCACCTTTGGGGTTTATTATTTCTTTCAACCATAATCCAAAAGTAATGATTTAAAATCAGGATAATCCTCGTAACTTTCCCAAATATCCATATTTTTGTTGACTTATAAGTCATATCTTATATCAAATGTTCACACATGCTTATTGTAAATATCAATTTTGTCGGCCATTTTTATGAATTTATTGCATGATTTATTTAATCGACAGGAAAAAGCTAAAGATTTAAAAAATGTCGTTATTGGATTAATCGGTTCAGGTGTTTTCTTTAATCTAGCATTCTACTATCCTAATTTAGCTGCGTTTGTGTGGCCTGGCTTAATCTGCCTGACATATCTTATTGACCTCTCTTCATTCAGACTTTCATTCTATTCAGGGTTCCAGGCTGGCTTGTTCATCTTCGTGCCGCAATTGATTTTTTTTGTTAATATCTTCGGAATATACGGCTCTGCCCTCTGGATAGTACCATGTTGCTGGCTAGGTATTCTTATATCGATCTGTTACGGAATCAAAAAATATTTCGGCCTCAAAAATGCATTGTTAATTATGCCAATAATTTGGACCGGAATTGAATGGTTCAGATCTGAAATGTATTATCTCCGCTATTCATGGGTAAATATTGGGTTTTTGTTTTTTAAATCAAAAAATCTGGATCTATTGCTTTTTACAGGTAGTACAGGGCTATCTTTTATTCTTATGCTCATTGCATGTCTGACCAGAACCTTAAGTAAGAAACATGCAACTGTCTTTGGACTAACCTTTTTTGCAATACTGATTTTTATTACCAACTACGAAATCAGTTCTAAAACAGGTCCCTGGCAGAAATTTAATAATGCATTAAAGGTCGGCGGTCTTCACACAGATTCTTTAGAACTGCCTGAAATCATTTCTAAATTAGATACTATGATCCACGATGATCCAAATATAGACCTGGTAATTCTTGGAGAATACTCCTTTTTTAGTGAACCACCTCAAGCTTTAATCAATTGGTGTAAAAAACATCAGAAATTTGTCATCTGTGGTGGGATAGAAAACATAGACCAAACTAATTTCTTTAATACTGCATTTGTTATCAACAAAACAGGTCAGATAGAATTTAAACAAGCAAAAGCCGTTCCTATTCAATTTTTCAATGATGGCTTGCCAGCAAAAAGCCAGGAACTCTGGCATTCGCCCTGGGGCAAATTAGGGCTTGCTGTATGTTATGACCTGAGCTTTAGAACAATAATGGATAATTTGGTAAAAGCTGGTGCGCAAGGGCTAATTGTCATTGCCAATGAAAATCTGGAGTGGGGTAAAATTGAATATTTCGTTCATAGTAGAATAGCGCCTGTGAGAGCGGCAGAATTTAAATTACCTCTCGTTCGTATTGGAATAAATGGCATTTCTCAAATTATTTCGCCCTCGGGTCAAATACTAAATCAAACAGAGTTCCCCGCGATAGGTAAAACAATCATAGGGACTATTTATTTAGCAAAACACGGTAGAGTGCCATTTGACAACATCCTAGGTCCAATTTGCAGTTGGTTAAGCTGTATAGTCGCTGTATTTTTAATATTAAAAAACCTATGGCTCAATTCAAAATTTAAAATACCAGGCTTGCATTAATTGAATGCCTTAAATAAATTACCTTTGATGTCAATCACAGAAATAGCAACCGTTAATAATATACTTGCCCAAAAAGGATCACAAGTATGGACTATTTCCCCAGATGCAACAGTATTTGATGCGATAAAATTAATGGACGAAAAAAACGTCGGCGCGTTGGTCGTCATGCAAGGCGAGGAACTGGTGGGCATCATTTCAGAAAGAGATTATACCAGGAAAATAATCCTTAAAGGAAAAACTTCAAAAGAAACATTGGTAAAAGAAATAATGATGTCCCCCGTAATATACGTGACTCCTCAACACTCAATAAGTGAATGCATGAAAATCATGACCGAACACAGGATCAGACATCTTCCTGTTGTATTCTCAGGGAAATTAGTTGGCATTGTTTCTATTGGTGACCTTGTAAACTGGATAATATCGGCTCAAAATCAAACGATTAACCATTTAGAAGGTTATATCAACGGCCGATATCCCGGTTAGTTAGATTGATTGTCACTTAATCAAACGTGATAGAATCCAAGCTGGATTGGAGTTCTGAGACTTTTAGTTCTAAATCTTTTTCTGATAAATCTTTAGGAACAAAGATTGCCGGTCCCAGAAAGATTTCACACATAGTAAAAGGCAACGGTATTTGAAAGCCATCCCAACTCTTCAACACCTTCTTATTGTAGAGCTTGTAAGAAACAGGCAAAACAGGGATACCCGTAATTTGAGCTAACCATATCGGGCCTTCCTGCACTTTATAACGCGGTCCACGTGGGCCATCCGGTGTTATTGCTAAATCAAAGCCATTTTCCGCCATTGTAGAAAGCTCCAACAAGGCCTGAGGCCCTCGCCTGCTCGAAGAGCCACGAACTGGCGCGACCTTAAACATCCTGAGGATCTCCGATAAAATTGCCCCATCACGGCTTGCGCTAACCATAGCTGCAAGTCTGTGATTTCTAAATCTCTGACGAACAAATAAATCATAAATCGGAATGCATAACGCAAGACGATTGTGCCAAATTGCAAAAATCAATGGACCCGGGTCGCCTTTGGCCAGTACACCAGAACTGTCCGACAACTTAAACCGTATAGTAGATGAAACAAGCTTAATAATTAACCAAATTAACTTAGCTGCGCACTTTCCGGCTAAATTAGCACGGTGCGGAATCACTGTGGTAGTCACTTTTGAGGCATTCGTAGCCATTATCCAGCGTGTTTGAGTGCATGCCGCACAATCGATTCCAAATCAGCCAATAATCCTAATTTTGATTGAGCCTCCTTAACAGCTGCCATAGCCACGTTTTGTTTGTAACCCAAAGCAACAAGCGCTCGTACCGCATCATTTGCAATCTGATTAGCCGGCTCCATCCCTTTCTCCGACGCACGCTCAGCCCATTCAGACGAAAAACCAATCTTGTCCTTTAATTCTACAACTATTCGTTCAGCAGTTTTTTTACCAACTCCGGAAATCTGGGAAAGGATCTTTATATCGGCAGAAGCAACTGCGCTCTTGAAGTTACTAATGTTAATGCCGCTCAAAATATTTAATGCTATCTTGGGGCCCACGCCAGATACAGCATTAATTAATAGCTTGAATAACTCCCGCTCTTCAATTGTCATAAAGCCATATAATACATGGGCGTCTTCACGAATACTAAGGTGAGTATAAATAATAATCTCATTTCCTGGAGGTGGAAGCTTTTGATAAGAAGATAACGGAATAAGTAATTCATACCCCACCCCGTTGACATCAACAACTATATTTGTTGGCAATGCTTCTACCAACTTGCCTTTTAAATATGTAATCATTAGATAAAATTACAATTCTTTAAAGTGCGTTTAAAATTTTCGTTAACGAAAGTGATAGCCAGGGCCAATGCATCCGCTGCATCCGATTCAGGACGTACTGCCAACCCTAAAATTCGTTGGACCATTTTTGCAACAGCCAGTTTCTGAGCGGCTCCGTAACCCACTAATGCCTGTTTAACCTTTCTCGGTGCAATTTCTGCAATCTTAATCCCGGCTTTAGCTGCAGCTGCAATACATGCTCCACGAGCCTCACCCATCACAAGAGCTGTCTTGATGTTTTGTGCATAAAATAACCCTTCTATCACACAAACCTCAGGCTTATGCTTTTGGATCACCCGGTCCAGTGTCTGGAAAATATTAATTAAACATTGAGATTTCTTCCAATTATTAGGGCACGGGATCCGACCAAAATCCAAAACTTTAGTCGAACGTCTATCTGCAACTATGACCCCAAAACCGGTGCACCTCAATGATGGATCAATACCGAGCACCACCGTCGGCTTTGTAAAATCAGCACCATCATTGACCAAAGCTGCAGACTGAAGTTGCTTTTTCTTCAATGTCTTTTCAATAAGCTGTGCATATTGCTTTTGTGTAATTCTCATTATTTTTTTAATAAAAATTAAACTGCTTTATTCGAGTTATTACACGAACTTAATGGGCCCGGACATCTGGATAAATCCTTTTTCTTGTGCCCTATTCAGAAACAATTCAATTGCACGTTTTCCTTCTTCACCTAAATCAACGGTCCATTTATTAACATACATACTGACGAATTGTTCAACTTTATTAGTATTCAAACCACGCGAATATTGTTTTGCATACTCAATTGCTTCAGGTAAATGATTTAGACCATAAATTACACTGTCCCTCAATATCTCTGTTATCTCAGACTGTTCCGTATGGTTAAACAAGTTCTTAATCACATTAATTCCAAGGGGTAAAGGCAATCCTGTTAAGTCTTTCCACCACTTTCCTAAATCTATACACAAATGAAATCCGTGCTCATTATATGTAATTTGCCCCTCATGGATTATTAATCCCGCATCTGCCTCACCATCTGAAACAACCTGAAAAACTTTATCAAAAGGAACCACCAACATGTCAATATCTCTTGCAGGTTTGTCCAGCCATAGTTGCATCGCCAGACATGCGCTTGTTAACAGGCCAGGTATAGCTATCCGTGAGTCCATAAGCCGTTCTCTGGTTAGCGGACTCCGGGCTATTATAATCGGCCCATACCCATCACCCATACTAGCACCCATAGTCATAATAGAATATGAATCAGCCACTAAAGCGTATGCATGAACACTTATGGCCGTTATATCAAGCGTTCCAGCCAGTGCCAGTTCATTAAGGGATTGAATATCTTTAATTACATGCTTAAACCGCCAACCGCGATTGCTCACCTTGCCACTGGCAAGCCCATAAAACATAAAGGCATCATCAGAGTCTGGCGAATGCCCTAATGTCAACGTCCTATCGTTACTCATGTATTAAGGTTATTAAGTCGGCTAAATTTGTCACGCAACTAATTTCACAGAACCTTTTGTATCTCTGCGAAAAATTCATCAATAATAGTTTTGTAAGATCACACTGATTAATGTCCAGACAAGTAATAAGTTTCTACATAACGAATATCAACCAGCGGCCCTGTCCCATAGGTTATTAAAAATTTATCGATTACAAACGGTCTAAATTTTTGAGTATTGCTATTGAAAAAAGTTAAAATCAAATTAATTTGCCTAATATGACGCAAGATAATTTCAAATGCGGTCTGGCTGTGATGGTCGGAAGAACAAATTCTGGAAAATCAACATTGCTAAATGCTTTGGTCGGTTCAAAGGTATCTATTGTCACAGATCGACCTCAGACAACAAGAGATACCATCCATGGTGTAGTTAATCATCAAAACGGCCAAATAGTCTTTGTAGATACACCAGGTTTCTATAAAACCAGCCCAAGTAAATTGGTGGATAAACTCCATAAAAAAGCCAAAGATACACTTGTTGATGTTGACGTTATAGTACACGTTGTCGATCCAACCCGCGCCCCCGGTGAAGAAGACTCAATGGTGGAAAATATTATCAAAAATGTAAATACGCCTAAAATACTTTGCTTAAATAAGCTCGATTTACCCAACCGCCCATACAAAGACTACTGGCTCGAAAAACAAAACCAATATGCCACTACAGTAGAAGTGTCCGGGCTCAAATGCTTAAACCTGGATGCATTAATTAACGCCATCATCTCCTTCTTACCCATACAACCACCGCTATATACAGACCAGCTCACTAATGCCACCAAAGAATTTATCATTTCAGAAATTATTCGCGAAAAGGTCTATATGCTTACCTCCGATGAAGTGCCATATAGAACAGAAGTAGAACTCGATTCAATAGAAGAGCGTTCAACAAAAGATGGTAAACCCCTGTTACATATCAAAGCAGCCATCCTTACCCCAAACGAACACTACCAGCGAATGCTCATCGGCGCAGGTGCAAAAAAGATTAAAGAAATCGGTACAGCCGCTCGGAAAGAACTCGAATTAAACCTGGGCAAGAAAGTATTCCTGGATATAGACGTTATAGTAGATAAAAACATCCTTAAATAAGAAAGACACCATCTCCACGGTTTGTTTACGATCACACGGAGGCGAGTCCTGGTTGCAGCTGACGGCAGCTCACACATAAAGCGGCAGAAACTCCTCGAGTCGATGCCGTTCGAATCGACTGCTAATTACTACCTTCGAAGCGGCATACAGGCTCGCTGTTCTGTGGCAGATATAGAGTGGATCACCGTTTCGCAATGCCTCAGGATTCATTTGTAAGTCCAACCACGTCTGATCCAGCAACAGAATATGGAGTTTTACATCCACGCACATTACGAAGGCTTTATCCAGGGGATTCAAATACAAGCCGACAACGTCCATGGTCTTCTCTATAAACTACAGGTCACGGGAAAGCTTGAAGAGGCACATCAGGTAAGGCAGCAGGCAGTACGCGTCACAGATCCGAGCCACTGTCATATCACTACGCCAAACTTAGCTGCAATGCTTCGTGCGCTCCAGTATGTTGCGTCCTGCGTTTTCATCTGCAGCGTAGCGTTCACAGTAGCCTTGACCAACCTCTGTCACGCACCGTTGGGGGCTATCGCCTTGCTAGGCATCCTCCCCAAGGCGGGAGGGAACACCGTTTATAAAGGTATTTCTCCACAACAGGACGGTGGATTTAGAAATCTTCAGTTCTATAGCGATCTATCTACTGGTCATCCTTCGAGTCCTCGGTATGCGATCAAATATAGTCGCGATCGCAGGAGGATTTGCTGCGGCACGGTCGTTGACCAAACCCGCGCATCAGGTATTCGTCATTGTCCTAACGTCATGAGCAAATACTGTGCTGGTTTCCACATGCCGGCACCATAACAGGTCCTGCTGGCTGTAAAGATATAATTGTTACATTACACTGCAAATGGCTACCATAACTTATTACTTCACATAAGTTGCTTAACCCGAAGTGCAGCTCGGAAACTTGTTATAATTCTAAGTACTGATTGAACATCAGCATGAGGTCGTCGCAAAAATGTGACTTACATTTTTTCACCTGCTTGCTAAAAATTCGCAAAAAAACAAAACAAATCTATACTCAATTATTTCAATTTTTCATATAAAATAACGGAAAGACGCGAGAACCTTTCTAAGTCAATACTTTCTGCTCGTGAAATATGGTCGATTCCAGAAGCAGTAAGAGCATCGGCAATAATTTCTGCAGACCACTTACATTTCAAATTAGAAAAGATTGTTTTTCTTCTATGAGCAAAAGCCTGTTTTATTACTTGATTAAACCATGATTGCATATTCTGTGGGAGAATTGGTTTATCCCGTCGCTTAAGGATAATGCAAGCAGAATCCACCTCAGGTTCCGGAAAAAAACAACTAGATGGAATTTTAAACAAAGAAATTGGCTCAAACCAGAATTTAATTAATAACCCAAGGATCCCATACTGTTCCGTATTCTCTTTTGCGAATATTCGTTTTGCTACTTCTAGTTGGATTGTTACGATTATAAGCTGCGGAGGAAACATCGAATTAACTAATTCAACAATAATTGGCGATGCTACAGAATATGGTAAATTTGAAACAACCTTCCATTCGTGCCAATCATGCGGTTTTCCTCTTAAAAAATCTAAAGCATCTTCATGAATTAATTCCAGATTTTCTGCACACGCAAATCTATTTTTGAGTATATCGAACAGACGCTTATCCTTCTCGATAGCCAGCACATGATTTACATTTTTAACCAAAGCCTCTGTCAAAGCTCCCAGTCCCGGCCCTATTTCCAAAACCCTGTCACTAGAAGTCAGCTTTGCTTCTGTCAATATTTTACTAATCTGGTTCGAATCATGCAAAAAATTTTGTCCCAGGGATTTAGTTAACCGGATTTGTCTTTCTTCCAGAATCCGTCGGATTTCAGATAATTTCATTTTCAGAACAAATTACATTTTTGACAGAGAGAGAGTCTCAAACATTATTTGTTTTAATTTATTTACACAATCATCTATGGCTTTTTCTGAAATGACGAGCGGCGGAGTAAAAGAAATAACGTTAGAATTCTCACCTTCAGGTAGGAGGATAAAGCCCTCTTTCAACATTCTGGTTACAATCTTACTGGTAAAGGCAGTTGCAGGTGCTCCTTGTGGAGTTACCAGCTCAATTCCTACCATTAATCCAAGCCCACGCACCATTGTTTTAATTGAAGGTCCTAAGGATTGGGACAATTCCTGTAATCGGGCTATCAGCTTTTTGCCTAACACTTCAGCTCTTTGATAAAGCCGATTTGATTTTATCTCTCTGATCTGTGCAAGAGCCATTGCGCAGCCCACCGGATTACCTAGAAACGTACTAGTGTGTATGCTCTCGCCATCAGATTCAGGCCAGGCTAAATCCATCAATCTTGATTCACCAACACAAACTGATATTGGAAATCCACCAGACAAAGCCTTTCCCAGGCAAATAATGTCAGGCACTATTTTCGAATGCTCACAAGCGAACCATTTACCTGTTCTACCAAAGCCAGTATATATTTCGTCAACAATGAGTATTAAATTCTTTCTATCACAAAAAGCCCTCAGTTCTTTCAAAAATCCAATAGGCGGCACATTAATGCCTCCCCTACCTTGAACAGGCTCTACAAGAATTGCTCCAATAGGCTTCCGATCAGATATGCACTCTATTTTTTCCATGACCCAGCTGAGTGAAGCTTCATCAGATGGATATGGCACAAAAATACCAAATTTACCCAATTGAGAAGCGAACGGCTTCCAAAAATACTCTTTATGAGTTACGTTTAACGAGCCATAGCCAAGACCATGATATCCGCCTTTAAACGCTAAAATATAACGTTTTCGAGTGGCCAGATACGCAGTTTTAATGGCAGCTTCCACAGCTTCAAAACCGGAATTACCAAAAATAACCTTACCAGTTAGCTTTTGAGAAATAAGTTTTTCTTTGTAAAGGAAATTTAAACGAGACCATCTTTCAAATGTGATCCTGCTCAATTCTCGGGCCAATAAAGCCTTGTTAGGGTGTGGGTGAACGTCTCCCATGGCATGCATGAGACAACACATTTGATTTCTGGCTGCATTGACCACAGCAGTGTTTGCATGTCCTGTAACAGCCACACCAAAAGCAGAGGTCATATCAATGTACCTCTTTCCATCCACATCCCAAACATGATAACCTTTTGCTCTTTTCCAGACAATTGGCCAGGATCCATCCTTAGCTACGAAAGTAATATTCCTGGACTCATATTTCTTAAGTATCTCGAGATATCTTTTGGATAGATTATTCATCATTCTTAGACCCCACGATCTCTGTTTGTCCAGATTACCTTTTGAAGTTGAACCTGAAAACGTACGGGTAATCCTTCTTGCAATACTAAATCTGCCAGTTCTTCACATGAGATTATAGTATGATCAGAAGGAATTTTTTTTTGGTCTGTCAAAGTCAGATTCCGTTCTGGAATACGCGCCCAGGAAACCAACAAAGCACATTTCTCCCACAATTTTTTGCTATAAATAACATCGCGCGCCCAATAAAAGTCTTCCTTTGTCGCAATCACAAATTTTAACTCATCATTTGGCCTTAAAAAATCAAGGTTCTTCCAAAATACTTTACTTGTCTCACCGCTGGATGGGCATTTGACATCAACAATCCTGATAACTCGCTCGTCTAATTTTGAAATATCATGTGCACCATTAGTTTCTAACAGCACCTGGTATCCTGTATTGGACAATTCAGTTAGTAATGTTTTAGTGCCTGATTGGATCATCGGTTCACCCCCGGTAACTTCAATGATCGGCAACCTGATTTGTTTGCCATTTCGTAAAATATATGGCTCACATCCCGACAACTGACTGGCCAAATTTTTTTTCCAGTTCAGAACTAGTCCCATTATTTTAGCTAAGACTTCACGTAAGTGTAACTTTACCCCACCACTATATGCATAAGTAGTATCACAATAAGAACATCGTAAATCACAACCACAACAGCGAACAAAAATAGTTGGCAATCCGGCCCATGAACTCTCCCCCTGAAGACTTAAGAAAATCTCGGTTATATTTATTTCTGGATCACAAATTTGAGATTCTAAAATCATTGCACACTTATAGGTTTAACAACCCAGCTCAAAAATATACCTGAGCAAGGCTGTTTTATGGAAACGCAGACTGCGCGTAATCATTTTACGCAGGTTCGTTTAGGTCATATTATTTAAGTCTCAGTCTTTCTGGTAGTATTCCTGTAAAGTTTTGACTTTGAACTCATGTTTTTTCAATGCTGCAATTCCCAAAACGGCAGCTTTGGCTCCACTTATAGTAGTCATTATCGGGATGCCAGTTAAAACTGCTGTTGTCCGGATTTTTACCTCATCAGCACGTGGTGTCTGACCAGATGGTGTATTAATAATGAGATGGATCTGACGGTTAAGGATCAAATCCACGGGGTTTGGCCTGCCTTCTGAAAGCTTGAAAACTCGTTCAACTTTTAGCCCAGATTTTTCCAATACACTTGCGGTGCCTTGCGTTGCAACAATCTCAAATCCAAGATCTATGAACTGATGCGCAATCTCGATTACTCGCGGTTTATCAGCATCATTTACACTGATAAACACTCTCCCCTTCAATGGCAATGGAACACCTGCAGCCATTTGTGACTTTGCATAAGCAAGCCCGACATCATCATCCAGTCCCATAACTTCGCCCGTCGAGCGCATTTCAGGCGACAACAAAATATCCTGTCCAGGAAATCTGTTGAATGGGAAAACAGATTCTTTAACTGCATAATGAGTTGGCCATATCTCAGTAACAAAGTTTTGGCTTTTTAAAGAAATACCAGTCATAACTTTGGCTGCAATTTTAGCCAATGGTTTACCTATTGTTTTACTTACAAAAGGAACTGTCCTTGAGGCCCTGGGATTAACTTCAAGCACATAAACAGTATCATTCTTGATGGCATACTGCACATTCATGAGCCCTGCGACTTTGAGTTCTCTAGCCATAGCATGGGTATACTCCCGCATAGTATCAATGGCCTTTTTGGAAAGAGTACGCGGCGGGATAACCATTGCGGCATCACCAGAATGCACTCCAGCAAACTCTATGTGCTCAAGAAATCCTCCGATTACTACATTACCCATGTACACATCCTCAAATAATCCAACATCTGATACACAATCAACGTCGACCTCAATAGCATCTTCCAAAAATTTATCTACCAGAACTGGTTTTTCTGGCGATGCTTCTACAGCAAAACGCATATATCGCACCAATTCATCATCAGAATATACTATCTGCATGGCTCGGCCTCCCAGTACAAATGAAGGCCGCACTAATACGGGATATCCTAAGACCTTAGCTACCTGTAAAGCTTCTTCCTCATTTGTTGCTATACCATTAGGCGGTTGAGGAATCTTAAGTTTATTAAGCATAGCAGCAAATAATTTACGGTCTTCAGCAATTTCAATGCTTTGTGGTGAGGTTCCTAGAATCTTGACGCCGTTTCTCTGTAGACCAAGGGCTAAATTAAGAGGTGTCTGCCCGCCAAACTGTGCTATCGCACCATAACATTTTTCCCTTTCATAAATGTGTAATACGTCTTCCAACGTCAGCGGCTCAAAGTAGAGTTTATCACTGGTATCATAGTCTGTAGAAACAGTTTCTGGATTCGAATTTACCATGATTGTTTCATATCCAAGCTCCTTAAGAGCAAAAGCAGCATGAACACAACAATAATCAAATTCTATTCCTTGCCCAATGCGATTCGGTCCACCACCTAATATCATGATCTTTTGTTTCTCGGTCTTACGAACCTCATCATCGTAATTATCGTACGTCGAATAGTAGTAAGGTGTATACGCCTCAAATTCTGCTGCACATGTATCTACCAACCTATAACCAGGGATAATACCATTAGCCAGTCTTATCGACCGTATCTCATCCTCGGTATAGCCAGTCAGGTTTGCTATCTGGACATCTGAGAATCCCAAGGATTTTGCCTTTGCTAGGAGTTCGATATTCATTTTCAAGCTTTTATTGTTTTTTTCCATCCTAAACCGGTCAAAGTTATTCAAATTTTCTCAAAATGAGCAAGTCTTTTACTAAACTATCCGAATAGCTCAAAAACTTCGAAAAATATTTGCCATGACTGGATTACTCATGTACGCTATTTATATAATTGGTTTGCGCGAGTAGCTCAACTGGATAGAGCGACGGCCTCCGGAGCCGTAGGTTGCGGGTTCAACTCCCGCCTCACGCACCAGTCTTTGCTTCGATATCTTATCCCGGAATCCCAGTCTATAGTCCATGCATTAAATGAATTAATCGACAGTCTATAATATCAGTTTTGCTAAGTTATAACGGTCAAAAAAATTCCCAGATTGTGTTGTTAATATTAGACTTAATCGCTTTAAGTTTTGGATATATTATCGGTTATTGTTTGTTGAGCTCTGTTTGCAGAAATGCCAATAGCAATGTCAGATAATAAAATACTTGTGGCTTCTTTTTCCTCTGCTAACCGGATCTTTTCTAAAAAATGTAATGATATTTTCCCAATAACATGCTGAGGCAATGGCAAGTCTTTTCCAGGCGCAGATCGAACAGCGTTGATTATGTCAAAGCACGTAATTTTTTCCAGGGGTCTGGCCGGCAAATAACATGGTTCTCGTCCTGAACATTCCACAACCAATCCCGTCAATTGTAAGCATTCTAAGAGTTGATTGGTTAATCTCGCCGGGATTCCTAAGTTATTTGACAATTCACTAAGCTTGGCTGGTCCAGATCCTTTTATAAAAGCTTCTCCCAATGCTATCATTATTTGAAGAGCAGCTTTTTCACGTGTCCTGTGATTGACTTGAGCCGCAATTTTACCCTGAATATATGACTTCCTGTTTTGAAAATTATATGTTACCTGTGCACCCAATAGAACTATCAACCATGACACGTACAGACCAACTAAAAAAATAGGAATAACCCCTAAACTCCCATAAATCTTACTCGCAGAAACTACTTTGGAAACATAAATAACATTGCACATATTATTTAATTGCCATAAACAGCCACCTATTGTTCCACCGATAATAGCTGCGCTCCATTTTACTCTGGTGTTAGGCATCAGCTGATAAAACAAGGCAAAAACATTACTCAAAATCACAAATGGTAAGAAAAAAAGGATTATCTCACTAAGAAGTGGTAATTTTGAGATCCAGGACTGGATACTGGTAAACATAGGTCCAGTAGTTAGCCCGATTACAACCAATAAAACCAAAGGCCCAAGAGTGATAGCAGTCCAGTATAAAACTACCCTTGAAAACCAGCTTCTACCTCGTTTCACGCCCCAAATATCATTCAGCATAGTTTCCACCCTGCTTAGCAACAATATCGCCACAGCAATTAAACTAATTACGCCGGTTATGCCAAGAGCCCCACTTTGAACATTATTAACAAAACTGTTGACCTTTTGTATCACTTCTTGCTTGTTGACCAGTTCCAGGCTTTTGTTGATTGATGGTTCTGCACCATAGCTTCTTTGGATAATATTAGTGTTACCTAAAAGATTAAGTTGTGGTACTACGCTCGATAAAAACCTTTCTGTGAAAATCTCAAGCTGCTTTTCACCTTCTTGAGTCTTTAGCAAACTCGTAGTAACAGCTATAACCACAGCAAAAACTGGTACTAACGCTAATAAAGTAGTATACGCCAAAGCTGCAGCCCTAATCAAACATCGGTTTTCTATGAATGATCGATATACAAGTAAAATAAAATGTAACATGTGCCTAAATTTAATGCGTCTAACGCTCAAATTGGGATTATCCAGGTCTTCAGCAAGCACAGCTTTGACTTCTTCATTTATCAGTTTAAATCTATCTTTTGAATCAGAAGACATAGCCTTAAGAGTACAACCTTTACTAATACAGTCAATTAAAGGAATTATGTCCACCATGGTAATGATAACAACTTATCAAAATTTTCAAACCACCCACAAGCCATTATCTAGTTTTTATAAAGCATACGAGTGCAAATTATGTTTATTAAACGTTCAGATTTGACTCAAGATTGTTGCACAACTATTGATGAGTTATCAATTTACCCCAACTCATTCAAAAAAACGCGCTAAAAATGTCTCAGACTTGCCAAATTTATTAATTAATTGTTTAATTCCAGCTGTGTTACAACAACAGACAATTAAAGCGCCGATCAAAATCTCGGGCATCGGATTGCACAGCGGTAATAAAGTCTCCATGACAATACTCCCAGCACCCGCTGGAACAGGAATCCGCTTTGTCAGGACAGATCTGGACGGGCGACCAGAGGTCGAAGCTTCTATAAACAATGTTGTCGAAACCTCCAGATCAACTACATTAGGTAAAGGTAATGTTCGAATCTTCACGGTAGAGCATGTACTGTCGGCCCTATCCGGAATGGGCGTACATAACTCAATCATAGAGCTAGACTCCAACGAACCACCAATATGTGACGGAAGCTCAAGTTTGTTTGCTAAAGAAATTGAAAAAGTAGGTATCGAACTACAACAAGATTTAATCGATCCAATCATTATAACCGACCCCGTTAAGATTGAGTCATCAGAAACAATAATAACTGCCTTCCCATATGATAGACTAAAAATAACTTGCGTAAGTTCAGGACGTAACGGTCGATTTACTCAATTAGCAAGTTTCGAAATCACGCCAGAAACCTGGTACAAAGAAATCTCTAAAGCCAGAACATTTTGCTATTTTGAAGAAATAGAACATCTGATCCGTAACGGATTAATCAAAGGCGGCACCCTCGAAAATGCAGTCGTAATAAGAGAAGACGCGGTGTTAACAACCGAACCACTCCGGTATCCTGACGAATTCGTCAGGCATAAAATCCTTGATCTAATTGGAGACCTCGCTCTTCTCCAAAGGCCAATTCAGGCTCACATAATAGCCATACGCCCCAGTCACAATGCAAATTGTGAATTAGTAAGAAGATTGGTTCAGATTTCAACCAGACAAGTATTTCTAGCCAAATCTTTTGCACCGCCACCACTTGATTACCAACCTCAAAATCAAAGCGATCAAACCATAAAAACCGAAGAAAAAATTTCTCTCCAAGATGGCGAAGGCATCGATCATCTTAAATTAATGAAAATCATTCCTCATAGGTATCCATTCATAATGATCGACAGAGTAAAAAAGGTCGAAGGCAACAAAATCACAGCTATTAAAAACGTCACATTAAATGAACCTTTCTTTCAGGGACACTTCCCTTCGTATCCAATCTTTCCCGGCGTGCTCCAATTAGAAGCAATAGCTCAAACTGCAGGGATATTGATGTTACGCCAGGCAGAAAACCTGGGAAAACTGGCTTACTTCATGTCCGCCGAAAATGTCAAATGGCGTAAACCAGTATTTCCTGGAGACACTCTGGTGATTGAAATCGAACTCATCAGATCAAAAGGTAAAATCGGTAGGGCCCACGGCACTTGTTCCGTGGATAATGAAATAGTAAGCGAGGCCGAGGTCACATTCATGCTTGTTGACCAACAAAAAGCAGGAAAATAATCATATGAAATATATCCATCCAACAGCAGTAATTCACCCTGCGGCTGATATTGGAACAGATTGCTTTATAGGACCATATTGCATTATAGGACAAAAAGTAAAACTCGGACCAGGGTGCCGACTCCATGCACACGTCATAATCGAAGGCGACACCGAACTAGGAGCATCAAACGAGATCTTCCCTTTCGTAAGCATCGGACTAAAAACCCAAGATCTGAAATACCGAGGCGGCCGAACCAGAACGATTATTGGAAACAATAATACCTTCCGTGAATTTGTCACTATCCATAGCGCTACAGGCGATGGCGAGGCCACAATAGTCGGATCCAATAACCATATTCTAGCCTATTCGCATATTGCCCATAATGTCATCCTTGGAAACAAAATTATCATGTCAAATGCAGCTACCCTTGGCGGCCATGTGGTAGTTGAAGACCTTGCTGTAATCGGTGGCTTGGCCGCTGTCCACCAATTCTGCAAAATCGGTAAAATGTCTTTCATCGGCGGATGCTCCAAAGTCGTCCAGGATGTACCACCATTCATGATGGCCGACGGTAACCCTGCCTATGTCCGAACCATTAACAAAGTTGGGCTCGACCGCAACGGAATCTCTCCAGAAATTCAATCACATATTAAAAAAGCATTTAAGATACTATTTAGAGAAGGCCTTACAATCCCGAACGCCCTTGCTAAAATAGAATCAGAAATTAAATTATTCCCAGAAATACGTGCCCTTATTGATTTTGTTAAAAATAGCCAAAGAGGAATATGCCGAAAATTAAACCAGGTTGAAGACCTTGACTAAATTTTTGATTCTAACCTAATAAAGCCTGCATTTGAGCCATTTCATAAAACACCTTACGATTATTAATTAAACCCTTGAATGTCCCCATTTCCTTGATCTCTCCATCTACCAGAACTATTATCCTGTCCATATTTGCCAGAGTTGAAAGTCTGTGAGCAATACAAATTACAGTTCTATTCTGTGCAAGCCTGTCAATCGCAGCCTGCACTACTGCTTCAGCTTTGGAATCAAGTGAAGCTGTGGCTTCGTCCAATACTAATATTGGAGCATCTTTTATAAAAGCCCTGGCAATAGCAATCCTTTGCCTCTCACCACCAGACAAAGCAAATCCGCGCTCGCCAATCATTGTGTCATAACCTTGAGGCAGTTGCACTATAAAATCATGCGCTGCTGCAGCCTTAGCAGCAGCTACTACCTCATCAAACGTCGCCCCAGGCTTGCCTAATGCAATGTTATCTCTAACAGATAAATCAAAAAGCACTGTTTCTTGAGACACTAATGCAATCTGAGACCGAAGTTCCTTAATTGACAATTCCCGGATATCAATCCCATCAATCATTATGCGTCCATGCACAGGATCGTAAAACCTCAACAATAGATTTGCCAATGTGCTCTTGCCCGAGCCACTCTTGCCCGCAACACCTAATTTCTCTCCATATCTCAATTCAAAGTCGATATTTTTAAGTACAAGATTCGAATTGTAACCGAAATTCACATTCCTAAATTCGATTACTTTCTGGAAAACACCCAATTTTTTAGGAGAAATTGGCTCCTTTATCGTTGGAGTCTCCGAGAAAATCGCCCTTAGACGGTTCACTCCTATGCTTGCCTGCTTAAACATTATATGTACCCTCGCAAGCTTCTTTATAGGTGTATATATGAAAGCTACTCCGAACAAAAAAGTTACCATGTTAGCAAAACTCCTCTGCAAATACGCAATCAATATTAACAGAAGCGCAAATCCTGTCAGCGATATAACTTCGATTAGCGGATTAATTAACTCCCTTGCCCTTATGCCACGCATGGTCTGGGACACAAGAGTATCAGACAAATTTTTAAACCTGGAAAATTGGAATTCTTCCAAACAATATGCCTTTATTATCTTTATTCCATAAAGAATCTCGACCAATAAACTGGATTGCGTGACAGTGGTAACTGTATAAGAATGCGCTGCTTTTCTGGCTTTACGACCTAAAATAACAATGGGAATTACACATAATGGAAAAAATATGATTGAATATAAAGCTAACTGCCAATCCATTATAAATAATCCAATTACTATGCTAACCACTGTAACTGGCTCTTTAACTAAATCACCTATCCCATTATTTAAGCATGTTTGTACAGAACTGGTATCCCCGTTTACCCTGGTAATTAAATCACCGGTTTTCGTGCGATGAAAAAAATCTAAAGATAAACTCATAATCTTTTCAACCACATCACAACGTAGATTATTCACCATCCGCTCACTAGCCCAGGCCAGACAATAACTGCTTAAATATCCTACAAAACCACGTAATGCGGCCAATAGTGGAAAAATCAACAAAGTCCCAATCACCTGCGTAACAGTTAACTCCCTTCCTAACCGAGGTAGCCATGGATCAAGTACATCCTTAAAAAATTCATCTGCTCTATTTAGAAAAGCTTTGAATCCGAGTTTCTTATTTCCAAAATCATCAGACTTAACAATTGATGAAGGTTGCGCCTCTGAACTTTTAGTCTGATTGTCTATGAGTGCTGTGGGGGGATTTGGTGACATTCTTTTGACCATCGTATTCGTTACCCATAAATAACTTGCGTTTATCCATCCAAAAGCAACGCCCAAAAGAATCCCTAATACAAACCTTAGCATGTACTTCCTCATGTATGGCCATCCAAATTTTATAGTGACGATGATCTCATTCATAATTAACACCAAATCAAGGCTAATACTATGCAATCAAATTTTAATCAACCTGTTTGAATCAAATAGGCCTAAAATTAATGAGGCGACTAAACAATCCAAAATTTTTAGAAATTCTATTTTTTTACAACAAAATAAACAAACACTTATAAAAAAACAGCACAGACCACCAAGCCTGTGCTGTTTCTTGCTCCTTATTTAATCCTCTGACTATGAATATAAATTTATGATAATTTCCGACGCATTAAATACCCAATCAATCCTAAACCACCTAAAATACCGTAGGCAACCGTCGTAGGTTCAGGGACAGCTGTAATTTGTGCCGAGAAACTATATGGAGTACCTTCCAAATTCTTAATCTGCCAGTTACCTCCAGATTTCTCCCACATATCATTAAAACTGGTGCCAACAGTTGCTGGGCTTGATATAACTAAACCAGCTTGCTCTCCTGATTCAATCCCGCTGAAAGAAACAGTCCATGTAAATCTATCAGGCAGCGTTATAGACGTCGGACCATATAAATCAAATCTGAACTCTACACTACCATACCCATTATTACCCGGTGTCAACGCTGTAGTCAGGTTGAGCCCTTGAGTTAATTCTGTCCCCGGTGATGGAATATTACCTGGTTGTACCGGTGTGCCATCGTTTTTGTAAAGCCTCAACCTAACCAGTTCATTACCACTTGCATTTTGAGAAAGATAAAAATCAAACTTGAATGACTCCAACATTCTATAACCCGTAGAAGAACTTGACAGAACTATCTCATCGCCAAATTCATTAGCACTATAGTAACTTTGGCCGGTAAGGTTCTTGGAGTTATCATAAACAATTACTCCTGCCAGGCCGGTGAACGCTGCTGTTGATAATACAGCTGTTAACGCTGTACCACTAAATCGGAACATTTTTTTCATAGTCATTTTTATATTAAATTTTAGTTCCACTCTATTTTCCAAACTTAACAGTGCAAATATTGAAGAATTTCAGAAAATAAATCAAGCATAAAATAAAATTTTTTTTATTTTTCTTCTTAGAGACCATTTAATATAACCCATTGCCAGAGAATGATTTGCAATAATAGTCATAATAACCTTAAAAATTTTTTGTTTTTTTATAACTCCCAGTTTGGATTTGGCTCAAAATTTAAAGATTTTATCTGAGCATTCCCTTGTAATAGTTTCCTCTCTGCAACAACTGCAACCATAGCGGCATTATCTGTGCAAAACTCACGGGATGCAATCATCAACTCTATCCCGTTTTTCTTACATTCTGTTGAAAACCGGTTCCTTAAATATTGATTTGCTGAGACACCACCAGAAATAGTAATTAGATCAACCTTTTTCTCGAAAGCAGCTCGCAACGTTTTTTGAACTAGCACATCAACAATAGCAGCCTGGACACTTGCACAAATATCACACACTGTTTGTTGTTCGAGATTATCAGCAGCATTGTCCCTCAAATAATACCTGACAGATGTTTTTAACCCGCTAAAACTAAAATTAAAACTGGGGTCGTCTATCATAGGCCTGGGAAACTGGATCTTATTTGGATCCCCTTTTTGAGCCAATTTTTCTATTACAGGCCCGCCAGGGTATTGAAGCCCAAGCATTTTGGCTGTTTTATCCAAACATTCGCCAGCAGCATCATCGAGTGTCGACCCCATGACGTTATGCATCAACGGGGCTGGTACATGAACCAGGATAGTGTGACCTCCACTAACTATTAATGAAATACAAGGTCTAAAACGATCCCAAAAAATGCGAGCTGGAACGCCTTGAATAAACGCAGAATAAAGATGCGCCTCATGATGATTTATTGCAATAAATGGAACGGACAATGCCCAAGCCATCGCTTGAGCAAATGAGGTTCCAATCATCAAAGCACCGGGTAAGCCCGGTCCTCCAGTAACAGCAATAGCCTGGAGCTGTGAAACCTTTTTCTGGGAAATGTCTAAAGCCCTTTTAGCCAGCCTTGGCAACCATGCTAGATGCTCTCTAGTAGCCAGTTCTGGAACGACCCCTCCGTATTCTACGTGTATTCTTTGGGAAGATACCAGGTGTGCGGTGATTTCGCCATTTTCGACAACTGCCACACTTGATTCGTCGCAAGATGACTCGATTCCAAATACAACCATTTAGAATTTAAGGTTACTTATTTGCAGTTTGGAATGCATAGTTCATATTAACGCTACGTGAAGAATATAATAAAACTCCCTTCAGAAGGTCAATTGCCCTTTCCAGCTGGGTATCTCGAACGCTTTTGACGAATTCTTTTCGTTTAGGATCCAGCATCTCTACCGACTCATTCCCGCCAGGAGAACGTTTTAAATATAAAGCTTCTTCTTCTTCTGGCGTCATACGCACTTCAATGTCCGGGGTTATTCCTTTTTCATGGATCACTTTGTGACTGGGGGTATAATACTTAGCTGTCGTCAGTCTCAATGCTGAACCATCAGTCAACGGAAAGATACTCTGAACCGAGCCTTTTCCAAAAGTCTGATCCCCCACAATAATTGCTCGCTTCAGGTCTTGAAGGCAACCAGCAACGATCTCAGAAGCACTTGCGCTCCCGTTATTTACCAGGACCACCATTGGGTATCCTGTGTGCTTGCCACCTGAACGCAGCCTATATTCTATCCTCTTGGAAGGATCACGTCCTTCTGTAGACACAATTAATTGTCCCTTTGGTACAAACTTTCCACAGACTTCAACTGCCTGATCAAGTAAACCGCCAGGGTTTCCTCTTAAATCTAAAATAAGTGCCCGCATCCCCTGAGATTCAAGTTTTCTCAAAGCACTTTCCAGATCCGAACTTGTCTGTTCACCAAATTGGGTTAACCTTACGTAGCCTATTTTGTCTTCATTCAAAGGAAATTCCCGTTTGCCATTAATATCCTTAACGGTATCCACTTTAATAACTGCTCTTGTTAACTTAATGTCTTTTATCATTCCTGACGAAGGTCGCATTATAGTTATTGTCACAGTTGTCCCCGGCTCCCCACGCAGCTGTTTTACTGCATCTTCAAGTGTTAACTTTTCGGTACTGTTTCCATTAATCTTAATGACCCTATCACCAGAAAGTATTCCTGCATTAAAAGCCGGCGTATCTTCTATAGGGGCTATTACAGTTAAAAAATTATCGCGCGGTCCGATAATAATTCCTACCCCACCAAACGCCCCGCGCGTATCTTTCTTTAGTTCGTCATACTTTTGCGGTTCCATGAATTCACTATGCGGATCCAAAGTATTGAGCATTCCTTTTAAAGCGCCATATATTAAATCTTTGTATCCAACTTTGTCAGAGTCTACATATTCGGCATGAACCTTTTCTAAAACCTGAACAAAGGTCTCTATATTTTGATAAATATTTGACTTTTCAGCTGCCTGAACACTCTGGAGATAAGTCTTAGCGCCCCATATCAGGTTGAGCCCTAATATACAGCTCGTTACGATATAAATGATTCTTTTTTTCATAACCAAAAACTAACTCAAAATACTTTTGCATTAGCTTTTTAGCAAGAGCAACGCTTTAATTTATTTTTGCTTTAGGATTGCATCCTGTTGCAGAATAACAAAGCATAAAATAAAAAATTATTATGAATGATACAATTATTATTTTTGGCTCATGGCTAACCACTAACCATAGGTTTTTCGGTTTAGATTGGAGCTGGCTAACCCTTCTCGGGTTCATCGGTAATCTGACTTTTGCTATGCGATTCATCGTGCAATGGATGGAATCGGAAAAAAAAGGTGAAAGCGTCGTGCCTGTGTCCTTTTGGTATTGGAGCATAATCGGAAGTATAATTATGTGTATCTATTTTATTTTTAGACGCGATCCCGTCGGAATCCTGGCATATTTACCGAATTCGGCTATATATCTCAGAAACCTGCACCTTATAAAACGAAAAAAGAAAAACGACCCGACCTCAAACACCAGTCAACAAAACCAATCACATTCATAATCCTCCTTAAACTGGAGGAGCCAAATTAATTAAATATTGCATTACGACGCTTAAATTTAGGCTAAAAGATTGACCAACAAGTCCTAAAAATTTTCTTACTTCTCAAATAAGACTAACTCCGTTCTATTCTTACCAAATTCCGCAAATCAATATTCTTCTGTATTATATTGAGTACTTTGTTGATTTGCATTCTTGAGCTTCCTGGCTCAGAATTTTTTAACTTAATCCCAATTTAAATAATTGAATCCCAATAGCAGTATTAAAAATTTCTAGTAGTTTTAATGTTTTATATTAAAATCGCATCGTTAATAAGAGAGAATCTAACCAGAAATGTTATTAGGAAGCATTCAATCGTTATGAAAACACTAACCAATATTGCATGCTGGATTGTTATCTTTACGGCTACACAATTTGGCCTTTATTCTCAGGACCTATCCATATTAGTCAATCAATCTTATATAATAAAATCCAATATCCTAAACCACATTCTCCCCTGGTGGTATAAAAACACGATCGACACCAACCATGGAGGATTTATCCTGGAGCCTCCAAAAAATATTGAAGGCAATAAACGAATTGAAAAACAGATAGTAACTCAGGCCAGAATGGTCTGGGGTTTCTCACATGCTCATAGGAAAGGATTCAGTAGCACTAAATACAATTACCTGGATGTTGCTAAAAAGGGCTATGAGTTCATCAATAATCATTTCTATGACAATAAATTCGGTGGATATTACTGGACAGTTGATTCCAAAGGTAAACCTCTGGATACCAGAAAAATCATTTATGGACAAGCATTTGTCATTTATGCTTTTGTCGAGTTTAGTAGAGCAACAGGAGACACCGAACCCCTGAGCCGGGCTTTGCAACTTTATCAAACATTACAAAAGCGTGCCTATGACTCAAAAAATGGCGGCTGGTACGAGCACTTTACTTATGACTGGCAATTAATAACAAATAAATCACCAAACGGTGATGTCGAAGTCCCTGGATTAAAAAGCGCAAATACACACCTCCATATAATGGAGGCACTAGCAGAATTATATGATGCAACAAAAAATCAGGATGTAAAAAATTCCTTAATCGAGGCTTTGAATATAAACAAAACATGGTTTTACCCATCAACTCCAGGCAAATCTTGTTTCCACAAACAACCTAACTGGAGTGATGTAACTGACCCAGCAAGTAGCGGTCTTTCGTATGGACATAACATCGAGTTCGCCTGGCTGATGATACGAGCTGAAACTGTACTCGGGCAAAAACCGTCATGGAACCACTTTTATGCTATAATTGATCACTCATTAAAATATGGGTTTGATAACCAGTTCGGCGGCTTTTACAACCGTGGCTACGATGACAAACCTGCTACTGATACCACAAAGATCTGGTGGGTCCAGGCCGAAGGCATTGCGGCACTTACAGACGCAATAATCCACAAGCCAGAACAAAATTATATTTCTGCACTTAATAAAACCTTAAACTGGATATCGAAATACCAAGAGGACAACTCAGACCATGTCTGGTTCGATACAGTTTCAGCAGATGGTAGCAAACAAACCAACAACTCTAAATCTCACAACTGGAAGGCTAACTACCACGACTTACGGGCGTTAGTTAAATTTATTGACGCTTTAAATAAATAATAGCCCTCTTAAAGTCGTATATCAGTCAAACAGCACACCTAAAATAGTTTTAGTACCACTAACAATACAATCCCGAGAAAGATTCTATACCATCCAAAAATAATAAAACTATGCGTCTGAATAAACCGTAAAAGCCATTTTACAACTAGAAAAGCAGTAATTGTTGATATTACTGTTCCCAAAATCAAATGAGCCCAGTTTATTGAATTAAACCCATTTTTTGATATCGCCGAGAACAATTGTAACGCTGTAGCTGCAAACAAAGTTGGAATACCTAATAAAAAGGAAAACTCTGTTGCCTGAGGCCGTGCCACTCCCAAAGCCATAGCAGCTAAAATAGTTGCCGCAGATCTCGATGTTCCAGGAAAAATCGCAGCCAGAATTTGTGCTAGCCCAACACTAATTGCAACAACCCAGGATATTTCTTCAGAAATCTGTTTGTTTTTTAAAATTTTTTCCACCATTAGAATTAATACACCACCCACTACTGTTGCAATTACGACTGGCAGGGCCGATTCTGGTAAGGTAATACCACATTTCTTTATTACCAATCCTCCAATAGCAGTCACACAAAATGCCACTATCAATTTTAATGCAAAACTTTGCATCTTTGGTTCATTAAAATTTAAAACCAGCGATCTAATCTTTTTTGCAAAAATTAAAAAAACTGCAAGTACAGCCCCCGATTGAATCGTTATGTTAAATAAATCATCCTGTCTGGGAAGCCACTGCTCAAAAATAAGAAGATGTCCTGTTGATGAGATGGGCAGAAACTCTGTCACACCTTCAACAATCCCTAACAAAATTATTGCCATCCATTCAGGCATCGTTGAGGTTAAACAATAAAAACAGCCCTATTGCAAGATATTATTATGTTTTTATGCCCTCCCGGAATCGTTACGATGCTTGAATATTTTGTAAATTTTGGTGAATTTTTTGTATTCCGATCTTGCATGAAGACAAAAAACAAAGCACATGGCATATGTTTATCGGATGGACGCCCTCACCGCGTTCGAAGACTGGGGGGACCCATCCGTTGGACGGACGGGCTTGAACCTGACTCTCAAAGAATGACCGGAAAGTAGCTCGGGGTGGAACCCAACCTCCATAAACGCAGATTAATATGCTTAATTCCTGTTTAAAAACTCCGAAATATGCGGTAATACAATTAAATTAACCTAAAGTCCGAACACTGATTGCTTCCGAAATTATGCCGAGAGCCTCTGCACGAACTACTGATCCGATTAATTTTTTCTCTATTTCATTGTTTACCACTGGGATATTTCGGAGCTCACTATTAAGAACAACAGAAAATACTTCTAATAGACTTTGCTGAGGTGTTAACACAACTGGTGTTGGCCGCATGATATCATATGCAATTACCCCTATGATCCCGTCATGATTGTTCAGATATTCTTTTACATCCTGAAGGGCAATGACTCCTTTAAGCCGCTGATTGGAATCAACTACAGGTATAAAATTATTCGAACCAACTAAAAACCGCTCGACAATCTCCTGGAATGAAGCAGTCTCAAGTAAGGGTTGGACCGGTTTCTTCATTAAATCAGCAACAGTTTGTACTACAGAAGACCCAACTTTATTACTTTCCGATATCGATATACCCTTATGTTTCAGCGATTCTGTGTACACCGATACAGGATGAAGTGATTTAGCAATTAGGGTAGCTATCGGACATGAAAGCATTAACGCCGGCATAAGTGAATAATTTAATGATATCTCAAAAACCATTATCATTGCCAACAACGGCGCATGCGTTGTACCAGCCAGTACACTGGCCATGCCCGCTAAAGAAAACACACAAATAGGCATATCACTTGCAATGCCAAATAAATGAAGCAAAGATCCAAAAAAACTTCCCCAAGCTGCTCCTGTAAATAAAGACGGAGTCATTACGCCTCCAACAGCACCAGAACCCGATGATATCATTGTAGCTACTATCTTTGCCAAGAACAGACTTAAAAGAAATGATAACGACAGGTTTTCATGCAAGATAGCATTTGTAGCGCTATACCCATTTCCCCAGACCCACGGAAACCCAATTGCAAGTGCACCTACTGCCAGGCCGCCAACAGCCATTTTTACACACAAGCGACCGGGAATCTTTTTGAAAATCTGCTCACTTAAAGCTAGTCCTTTTAAAAAACTAGCACTTAAAACTCCAGAACCTATACCCACTATAACTAACCACGGCAATTGTCCCAAACTCACAAACTCAAACGGTGGCACTTCATAAAGAGGCGCAATCCCAAAAAAACTTCGGGAAACAACAGCAGCAACCAACGAAGCCAAGACCACCGGTCCGAAAAGGTTCATAGAAAAATTCCCTAACACTACCTGAGCTGCAAACACTGCGCCAGCCAATGGTGCATTGTATGCTGCGGCAATCCCTGAAGCAGCACCACATGCTGTTAATAGCCTCAATGTATATGGCTGCCATTCAAAGATCTGTCCAAACTTAGATGCTAATGTTGCCGATAATTGAACAATAGAACCTTCACGTCCTATGGAAGCGCCACTCGATATGCTTATCAGTGAAGAGAGTGTTTTTATTAAACCGGGTCTGAACGGTAGTCTGCCATCGCCGGCTACTACCACTTCCAAAAAACTGCCAGGTCCTGTTTTACCAACAATTTTTAACCCCCAGTACAAAACTAAACCGGCTAATAAACCACCAAAGGCTGGCACCAACACACGCTGCCACCAAACAAGCAATTCAGCAATCTCGGTTATTTCCCCGTGCCTGTGAAAAACATAGATTTTGATAAACTCTTCAAAGGAATGAAATACCAGGTTCGCAATACCACCTAAAATACCAACAAAACTTGCAAGTATTAAATGAACTACTTCATCCTTGATAACGAACTTTTGCCGAAGATGAATTACAAAGTACGAATGTCTCTTCAGCAGTTTCTTTAAGATCCCTGCTATATGTTCAACTGGCGAAAATTCTCCCCTCATACAGGAAAGCTACTACAGGAGTTCTATTATTGCTAGTTAGTCATACAAATGAACATTTTGACACGATTGAAACGCATTCTATACGGCATCCATTCTTGCCAGTACTTGAAGTGCAATTTACATAAAAAGAATGACCCTTTGTTTATAAATGAAATTTAGCCCACGGCCTGAGCTAAACTTTCAAATTAATAGACTAATGGAGTCAATGGCGCTTCAAATTTATAAATACCAGAGCCTACTTCAAATACCGAACAACCATCGTCAACTCCCCGATATTGAATAGTTTCAGAATTAAACACTTGCTTACCACCTTCTTTCACAAGCCCAACTAAGTTACATGGGATATAAACTGACGCCGTTGTATTGACTGGCACTTGCACAGACAACTCAAATCTACCATCAATAATCCGCCAATCTGTTTTGATAAGGCCGTGAACTGAATCATACTCTGCCTTAGCATAGGTAATTTTACCGCCAGGCCGCGGATGAATGATTACATGTTTATACCCCGGAAATTCCGCATATGGAGCTATACCACCTATGTTTTCATACATCCACCTTCCGACAGATCCCAGTGAATAATGATTAAATGAATTCATACCTGGATCCTGAAATCCTTTCTCTTTCGTCCAACCATCCCATCTTTCCCAAATAGTAGTGGCACCTTGAAGTATGGAATACAACCATGACGGAAATGTTTCCTGGTGCAAAAGCTCATAGGCCACCGAAGTATAGCCAGCTTTTGTTAAAACCGGCATTAAATGCCCCACCCCTACAAATCCAGTAGTTAAATGGTTTTCATGTTTCCTGATATCATCTACAAGATATTTTGCAGCAGCTCCCTGTTTTGAAGCCGGCAAAAGATCGAAAGCCAACGCAAGAACATAACATGTTTGCGTATTGCCTTTAATTCTCCCGTCTTCTGTCACAAATTCCTTATTAAACGCCTGCTTGATATCTTCAAACAACTGATGATACTTCAAAGCATCATCCACTTTTCCAAGTACATTTGCAAAATTTTCCATCAACCTTGCGCTTAAAGCAAAGTATGCAGTAGCCAAGACATCTTTAGGTGTATCGGCTTGAATAGATAACCAATCGCCATAACCTTCTGCAGGACGAATTAAATTCTTAGAATGAGCTTTCAGATACTCAATCCAGCGAACACCCGCCTGGTAATGCCGCTCAAGTATTCGCTTATCTGCGTAACACACATACACTGCCCACGGACATATTAAGCCTGCGTCCCCCCATGCAGCCGTCCCAGCGCCAGCCGCCACAAATGGCGAAACATCAGTAAACGCACCGTCCGGCCTTTGTGCATCTTCCACATCTATCATCCATTTGGTAAAGAACCTGGACACGTCCATGTTAAAGGCCGCCGTACGAATAAATATCTGAGCATCTCCCATCCAACCAAGTCTTTCATCACGTTGTGGACAATCTGTAGGAACACTGAAGAAATTGCCACGTTGACCCCATACAATATTGCTCTGCAATTTATTAATTAACGGATCCGAACATTCGAATTTACCAGTCGGCGGTGTATCAGAATGCAAGACAATCCCTGTTATAGTATCCAGGACTGGTTTCTTCGGCAGGCCACTCAATTCAACATATCTAAACCCATGATAAGTGAATCGCGGTTCGTACACCTCAATGCCTCTCCCGTTGCATATATATAAATCTGTACATTTGGCCGAACGCAGATTCGCGGTATAAATCGTCCCATCAGGATTTAACATTTCAGCAAACCGCAGTCTGATACTGGTACCCTGAGGCGCAGATACCTTAAGCCGCGCCCATCCTACCATGTTCTGACCCATATCAAACACGTAAACGCCCTGAGTCGGCTCAGTAATCTTTATCGGTTTCAATTCCTGGGTCTTTCTAACAGGATCATCAACAGTAGCCACCAACTTTGTCCTGGGATTGCAAACCCTGACAGCACCCCAATCCTGGTCTTTAAAATCAGCTAAAGCCCAACCCTGAAATTCCTTACGTGCATCATAAATCTCACCCATAAGCATATCCGATTGTTGTATAGGGCCAAAATTGGCTTTCCATGTTTTGTCTGTAGTTATAATTTCTTTAGAACCGTCGGTGTATTCGAGGTTTAACTGGGCAATAGCCATTGGAAATTGTCCATACCTGTTACGTCCTCCTAAGCCAACATAGCCACAATACCAACCATCCCCAAGGATTATTCCCAGACCATTCTTGCCTTGGTTTAATAAATCCGTGACATCATAAGTTTGGTATTGAACCCGAATGTTATAGTCAGTCCAGCCAGGAGTAAAAAAGTCAACTCCCACTCTCTTGCCATTAATATAAAATTCATAAAGTCCCAAAGCCGAGGCATACAGACGCGCTCTTTTAATAGGCTTACTAATATCTACGGTCTTTCTAAAATATGGACATGGGCCCATCTTAGATAACTCCATGCCTTGCCATGGGCCATCACCAAACCGACACAGCTCCTTAGCCTGTGGCCATAGTTTATCATCGAAGCCAGCGTTAAGCCATCCGTTCTGTTCTATATTTGCTGCTTTCCATGAACTATCAATAGCAATGGTTAGAACCTGGTTGTTTGCAAACACGACCTGAGCTACGCCAATAAGGCCAGCTGGACCTTGACGGTTAATAGCCTTAATAGCTAACGTATTAGTACCCTCAGCCAGAAATGGTTTTATGTTGATCTCGGTCAGCTGTCTCCAGGCAAAGTCTTTCTGAACACTCTTTGCAACTTCCTGGCCGTTAATATATAAAATAAATTGATCGTCAGCAGTTATAAACGCCATTGCGTCTTTTATGTTTGCGCCAGATGGAATTATAATAGTCTTTCTAAAAAACCTTGCCTCAGCTGGAGCAGATGTCCTGGGGTCACCTTCTGGAAACCATATCCAATTCAGACCCGAAAGTACTTCAGATAAACTGTCTCCAGAAGTGAAACTTATCCACTCTGCTTTCCAATCCTCAGGATTCAGCAGTCCCATCTCCCAAAATGCAGCCTTTGACCAGTTGGACGGCTTATCATCCTTATCCCAAACCCTAACGGTCCAATAACAACGCAATCCGGAAGTTAGCTCTTTACCGTTGTATTCAACCTGAACAGAATTGTCGGATTTAATTTTACCTGAGTTCCAAAGGTCTGACTTATCCTCCCTGAGTAATTCAGGGGAACTGGCTACTAATATCTGATAGGCGGTCTGTTTTTGGCCACGCACATCTGAGGCCATCTTCCAGCTAAGCCTGGGTTTCAAAACATCAATTCCTATTGGGTTCCTGGCATATTCGCATCTGGTTTCAGTAATAGTAATCTCAGAAAATACCGTGCCGGCAATTCCTAAAATCATTACTAAAACCAACAAAGCCTTAGATAATACAGATTTCATAAAACTACCTAAATTTCGTTATAATTTTTTCATCAGCGCTCTCTCATCTAAACAAAATTCAGTCTAGTTGGCAATCGTTTAACATTTCAAGAAAAATCACAATCCAATAAGACTTTTCAGTCAATAAAAGGTATTGTTTAATTGATTGTGTTTAGTTTAAACTGATAATGGAGTTTTGTGGAGTTGTACGAATAGTACGCCCGACAATATGAATAGAGGGAATTTCAACTTATTGCTTTTGAATTGCAAAAACTTAAAATTTAAACAAAGTCCCTATTGAGATAAAATTTCGAGACAGTCCAACGCCTTTAAGTGAAATAAGGCTGAATAATGCTCAAAATCCAAACCATTTTACGCATCAAAAGACATGCTAAAAAATTCTAATAACACAACAAATATACAGCTATTCCATAACCTCGTGGAGGCAGCATTAGCAAGCCAGGAAGACACCTTAAAACGATTAAATACAAGTACGAATGGACTCAGCTGGGCTGAAGCAAGAAAACGGATTGAATATTTTGGCCCTAATGAATTAACCAGTCAAAAACCCCCCGGCTGGCCGACTATACTCTTTGATGCGATCCGACACCCTTTTAATGGCGTTTTGACAATCCTGGCTATTGTGTCATTTGCAACAAATGATATCAAAGCAGCTACCGTAATGATTTCGATGATTGTGATTAGTGTAGTACTGCGTTTTTGGCAAGAAATGAAATCCATTGTCCAGGCTGAATCCTTACGTAATCTAATCCAAAATGAAGCTACAGTTGTTCGATCTGAAAATAAAGGAGTTATTCGTAAACCGAATCAACTGGATCATATAGCATCCGACATCCCGATACGCGAGTTAGTCCCCGGAGACATCATAAAACTCTCGGCCGGAGATCTTGTTCCTGCAGACATAAGATTATTAGAGTCACGAGATCTGTTCGTCACACAATCAGCACTCACGGGCGAAGCAATGCCCGTAGAAAAATATGAACCCGAACGGGAAACCAAAAGAAAAGACGAACGCGTCAACGAAGGCTTACCAGCCGAAGTTCTTGACTCTCCAAACCTGCTGTTCATGGGTACCAGTATCGTTAGTGGTACCGGCAAAGGCGTAGTTCTGGCTACCGGAAATAAAACATACTTCGGCAGCATGGCTGAGAAACTTACCAAAAAGCGCCCTCAAACAGCATTCGATAAAGGGGTTAGTAAAGTTAGTTGGTTACTTATTAAATTCATGCTCATTATGGCTCCAACAGTTTTCTTAATTAATGGTTTGCTTAAACAAGACTGGCTAGAGGCTTTCCTGTTTGCAATTGCAGTTGCCGTCGGGTTAACCCCGGAAATGTTGCCCATGATTGTCAATGCTAATTTGGCTCGGGGCGCTATCGCAATGTCAAAACAAAAAACTATTGTTAAACACCTGCATGCGATTCAAAACTTCGGCGCAATGGATATCCTTTGCACTGACAAAACTGGCACCATTACCCAAGACAAGGTTGTGCTTATCAGACATGTAGATCTTAATGGATCTGATAGTAAACGCGTACTGGAACATGCCTATTTGAATAGCCTCTTCCAAACCGGTCTAAAAAATTTACTGGATCGCGCAATAATTAACAGAGCTAACGAATTTGGAATACGTGATAAAGCAAAAAAATGGTGGAAAATCGATGAAATACCATTTGACTTTGTTCGGCGGCGCATGTCTGTATTCCTTAAAGACGAATCTAATTCGCATGTCTTATTCTGCAAAGGCGCAGTTGAGGAAATGCTGGATATCTGCAGCTCCGTGGAGTCCGGTCCTAATATTATTACTTTAACCGAAGACTTACGCATAAAACTAAAACAACTGCGAGACCAATTAAATTCTGATGGCTTGAGAGTAATTGCAGTTGGTTACAAACCTATGCCGAATATTAATAAAATCTCTAAAGCCGACGAATCCAACCTTGTCTTTTCTGGGTTTGTTGCTTTTCTTGACCCCCCGAAAGAAACAACCGCAGAAGCCCTACGCCTGCTCAAAGAAAATAACGTAAAAGTCAAAATCTTGACCGGAGACAACGCTGTGGTTGCTAAAAAAATATGTCATGATGTCGGTTTAGAGGCTGATCATATAGCATTAGGCTCAGATATTGAGAAATTAACAGATCCAGAACTCGCAGAATTAGCAGAAAAAGTTTCTATATTCGCAAAGCTTTCCCCTCTGCAAAAAGCGCGCATTGTCAGAGTCCTTAAATCCAATGGTCATACGGTAGGATTCATGGGTGATGGTATAAACGACTCAGCGGCATTACGTGAAGCAGACGTTGGGATCTCGGTCGATACTGCAGTTGATGTAGCCAAAGAAGCAGCAGATATTATTCTGCTAGAAAAAAACTTATTAGTTCTAGAAAAAGGCATTATTGAAGGCAGACGAACCTTCGGCAATATCATTAAATACATCAAAATGGCTGCCAGCTCTAACTTTGGTAATGTATTTAGTGTCTTAGTTGCAAGCACGTTTTTGCCATTCCTACCCATGATGGCAGTCCAACTCCTGGTTCAAAATCTACTCTATGATATCTCACAAATAGCTATTCCCTGGGATTATATGGATGAAGAGTTCCTAAAAATCCCACGCCAATGGAAGGCTGAAACAATAGCTACTTTCATGGTCTGTATAGGTCCCATAAGTTCCATCTTTGACATTCTAACCTTCTGGGTCATGTGGAATATTTTCGGCGCTAATTCGATCGAAAAACAACACTTGTTCCAATCTGGCTGGTTCGTCGTAGGGCTCCTCACACAGACACTCATTGTTCATATGATTCGTACCGAGAAAATCCCATTCATCCAGAGCACAGCTGCACCAATAGTGCTTTTTACAACCGCAGTTGTCATGGCTTTTGGCATTTGGCTACCTTTCTCTCCATTAGCACCGGCATTCAAACTCCAACCACTGCCAGCTGGTTTCTTTATTTACCTTCCTATAGTCTTAGTGGCTTACTCCTTGTTAACACAACTGATTAAAGTTAACTACATTCGCGTGTTCAAGCACTGGTTATAAATTTTCTAAAAATCATAAGCTCGCTCCTCTTTCATAAACAAATTCCACAAAAAACTGCCCTTAAAACTAAGCAGATCGACCCAAAATTTTACTCGGAACTAAGTCTGATAACTTCTCTAAAAAAGTTGTTGATATTTTAGAGGCAGCGGACGAATCTTTATAGTCTAAATGCCTTATGGCATTTGACACAAGGACGATAACCTGATACGTTGCGCAATTTCAGATGATGACAGACTATAAAAACACTTTAAATTTGCCCAGGACCGGTTTCCCGATGAAAGCTGACTTAGCAAATCGAGAACCAGAAAGGCTGAAAACCTGGGAAAAAATTGGTTTATATCAAAAAATCCAGGCTGCTAGACAAAGCAGACCTAAATTTATCTTACATGATGGACCGCCGTTTGCCAACGGAGATGTCCATATTGGAACAGCCCTGAACAAAATTTTGAAGGACTTTATCATTAAATATAAAACTATAAGCGGATTTAGCGCCCCTTTCGTGCCCGGATGGGATTGTCATGGATTGCCAATAGAATTCAAAGTTGTTCAAGAACTGAAAAAACATCATAAGACTGAAGCACACACATCGCCGGTCGAGATCAGGAAAGCCTGCGAAGATTATGCCAGGAAGTATATATTTATTCAACGTGACCAATTCAAACGCCTTGGAGTCCTGGGTGCATGGGAAAATCCATACCTCACATTGTCTCCAGAGTACGAAGCAGAAGAACTAAGGCTTTTTGCTGACCTTGTAGAGAAAGGGTTCGTCTACAGAGGAAAAAAGCCTGTCTATTGGAGCATTCCTTGCAGGACGGCTTTAGCTGAAGCAGAAGTTGAATACAAAGAACATGTGAGCCCGAGTATTTACGTTAAATTCCCGGTCATAGGGCATCCACATACATACGTAGTAATATGGACCACCACACCATGGACTTTACCAGCAAACCTTGCTATCGCTTACAGCTCTACGACCAATTACACATTGGTAAATGTCAATGGTGAAAGTTATATAGTCTCAGTAGGGCTTCTTTCAGAAATCGCAGAAAAATGTAAATGGTCAAACTACCAAATTATCCGCAGCCTGGATGCAGCAAACCTTGCACAAATTGAATGCAAACATCCATTTCTGGACAGAACCGCTAAACTAATAGCAGGCGATGAATTCGTTGATTCAACTACGGGAACAGGGTTTGTACATATTGCTCCGGGACATGGTCTTGAGGACTACATGCTTGGGCTCAAACACGGCTTGCCAATTTATTCACCCGTTAATGACGACGGATGCTTATGCAGGACAAAAGACCTCCCAGATGAGCAACAAATCTCCTCCAATCTAATAGGTAAACAAATACTAGAACATCACGGAAAAAGCCCTGCTAATGAAGCGGTCTTAGAAATTTTAAAATCTAAAAACGCGTTGCTCCACCAGGAACAATGCGTACATAGTTACCCACATTGCTGGCGTAGCAAAACACCGGTCATATTCAGGGCTATGGACCAATGGTTTATAAAAATCGATCATAATAATTTTCGCCAGCAAGCCTTACAAACCATAGAAAGAGTAACATGGGTTCCAGATTGGGGTAAGAATAGAATCGAAGCCGCCGTTAAATCCAGACCGGACTGGTGTATCTCCCGGCAACGCACCTGGGGTGTGCCTATACCTGCATTTATAGGACCCGATAACAACCCATTCCTCGATGCCCGTATTATCAGAGCTGCAGCAGATTTGATCGAAAAACACGGATCAAACATCTGGTTCGAAAAATCTGCAAAAGAACTCTGGTCCATCTTAAAACCATCTGACTGGAAAGGACCGGAACCAATCGATAAGGCGCTTGATACACTAGATGTATGGATAGACTCGGGCTCGTCATCAAGAGCTGTTCTGATTCGCCGAAACGAATTAAAACGAACGCACGCTGAAGCCAAAGAACTCAAAGAACCAATGGCAGATCTGTACCTGGAAGGCAGCGACCAACACAGAGGCTGGTTCCAATCATCAATGCTTCTTTCGCTTGCGGCTAATGGCATCGAACCGTTTAAGACTGTTTTAACCCATGGTTTTATGGTCGATGCAGACCGGGAAAAGATCTCGAAAAGCAAACAAGGTCAGGGAGGCTATATCAAGCCTCAAACTTCAGAGTTTTACATTAAAACTTACGGCGCCGATGTGATCCGACTCTGGGTAGCCTCACAAGATTTCCGAAACGACATCGTGGTCAGTGACGAAAGAATCTCCAAAGTCGGCGAATCATATCGGGTAATACGTAACGCATTAAGATATCAGCTTTCAAACCTGTATGATTTCGACCCGGACCAAAATTCTGTCTCCGAAAAAGATCTTTCAATGTTAGACAGATGGATCCTTGAAGAGTTCTCATTTCTGGAAAGCCAGGTCCAAAAAGCATATGAAAATTATGAATTCCACGTGGTCTATCAAAAACTAACCCAATTCATAGCAGTCGAATTATCAGCAATATATCATGACATAATTAAAGATCGCCTCTATTGTGATCCTGCAAATTCTATTAGACGCAGGGCCACGCAAACTGTCCTGTATAAAATGTTGGTCAACCTCTGCAAAATTTTATCACCGATCCTGGCTTTCACCGCAGATGAAGCATGGGAATTTATCCCAAATAAGACTAAACTGGAATCTGTTCATCTCGAAAACTGGGAACCAATCAAGTTCACCCGCAATCCTAAAGAAAAACAAACCTGGGAAAAATTAATGCAATTACGTGAGCTGGCCCTGCCAGAGCTCGAAAAAGCAAGGCAAGCAAAACTTATCGGTAAAGCTTTAGAAGCCAAAGTACTTATTACTGCTCCGCCAGATTTGTGCCCCGCGACCCCCGAAGAAACTGAAACCCTGAGAGAAATCCTGAACATTTCCCAGCTCCAGGTCAAACCAGATCCAAATTCAAATCAACCAGCAATAACAGTAGAACATGCAGCGGGTAAAAAATGCATGCGCTGCTGGCATTGGACTGAAGATGTTGGCACACATCAAGAATATCCAGATATCTGCTCAAATTGCATAGCCGCTGTCAAAGCCGCAACTAACTGAACCTGCAAACTATTCGCAAAACTATACTGGTTCCAAAATCAGAATTGGTTTTGGCCAGTTGATCTTGCTACAAAAAAGGCGCGGTTAATTAACCGCGCCTTTAGTGTTTATCAGTCAAGGTTATGCAGTATTAAATTTCCCAACCTGGACGATAATCACGTTTTACAAACTGCGCTGCTTCTGGGCAATTCGGGGACCGCATGTTCGGTCCATCCCATTCCATTCGCTTACCTTCGCCGACCCGCAGAGCAATACATCCAAGCAGAATGATCTCTGTCAAATATGCAGCGATTTCAAAGTTTGAATAAGCAGGTGTGCCTTCTTTCATCATTCGGAACCATTCCTGATCGTGGCCAGGAGATCTAGGAATTGACTGAGGAATATTTTTGCAGGCTTCATGATTAAGCCCATTCTTGAATTCCTGCTCGTCATTCATGCAGATGTAGAACTGAGCACCATAGTCGTCTGGTGAAAACAGTTTACCTTTTTCACCAATTATCAGGCAGCCACTACCCGGAAGTTTACCAAATGAAGTAATTATTTCCTTCACTATCTCGGCATCCGGACGAAGAGGTTTTAACGGATCTCCAGGATTACCATCATACCACCAGAATTTAAGCGGCGGTAAACCTTCGCGTTCCGGAAATTCAAATCTGATTCTTGATGTCTTGGGATAAGTTTCAGGATAAAATCTGGAGCCAATTTCATACTCAACAACAGTCGGATACCCTAATTTACAAGCCCTAAATGGCATGTTGACAGTGTGACAAGCCATATCACCAAGTGCACCTGTGCCAAAATCGAACCAGCCCCGCCAATTAAATGTGTGATATACACCTTTCTTATATGGACGATACTTTGCCGGGCCAAGCCACAAATCCCAGTCTAAAGTTGATGGAACCGGGTCCTCACCCTCAGGTCGATCAATTCCTTGTGGCCAAATAGGTCTGTTGGACCACACATGAATTTCTTTGGGCTTTCCAATTACTCCCCCCTGAACCACTTCAACTGCCCTGCGTAAACCATTTTCTGCACTACCCTGATTTCCCATCTGTGTCGCAAGCTTCTTCTCCTTGGCCAACTGCCGCATTAATCTGGCTTCATATACTGTCTGAGTCAATGGTTTCTGGCAATAGACATGTTTACCCATCCGCATCGCCATTACCCCAGCACAACCATGAACATGATCAGGCGTAGAAACAGTCACTGCATCGATTGACTTATCCAGTTCTTCTAACATCTTCCGGAAGTCTTTGTATTTCTTGGCATCAAATGTCCTGTTCTCTTTACTGGCCCTGTCCTTGAGATGTTGATATTTCTTATCTAGTGTTGTGGCATCTACATCGCATAAGCCAACTATATTACCACCCAGGGAATATGCACTTTCTGTGTCGCTATCGCCTTTGCCGCCAACACCAATACATGCAACATTTATACGATCATTTGCGCCTAATACCCGTCCAACGTACGGAAACGCCAGTACGCCGGCCGTGGTGACAATGCTCTTTGTTAAAAAGCTCCGACGGTTCATAACACCGTTGGTAGCCGCTTCAATAAGTAATGTCTTATCTTTCATATTTTTTACGTGTTTGTTTTTTCAGATAAAAATGCTACTAATTTTCCTTAGTAAACACCGCCGCACATAATTTGTCCAACAGATTTTGCAATGATTAGCACAATCGTAATTGCTTCCCTTTTAATAGCTTCTTTAGGTTTGGGTTTTTGTTTTTAATATCAACCTCATTTGAAGGCGTTTCATTAAAGGAAACTACTGCTGATCCTAACCATAATTAAATTTGATTTTTATTCTCTTTTGAGCAAGATTCAACTTATGAAAGCTTTCATATTTAAAATCCCGGTGCTTTTATCTATGACTCTGCACATTCTCAAGATCACAAGGCTTACATATCCTTTCTTAATGATCCTTGTTGCTTATGTAACTGCCGCCCAAAATCCAATAACAATGCACTATACAATTGTTAAAGGCATGCTAATAGACGAATGCAAGATATGTAATAAGCCAGTCATCCCGGTCCAGATAACAGGTTCTTTTGACCTGAAGCTCCTTTCTGAAAACCCGATTTTAATAAGATATCAAATTACCAATCTTGAAGCGCACTCCTTAGATCAATCGATAAGTTATCAACTGTGTGGTTCCGGATACTTTGATATACAAGGAGAAGTAGCCTTAACTCAATCCCTGCAATTAGAGGCAACATTAATGACACCTCAAACAAACCGAAAGGTCTTCATGTATCAAGAGCCCCAGAAACCAGAACGACTATTCCCAATGATTAGTGTTAAAATTATCGAAACCAATGGCACGGATTTGTCTACAATCAAGCTTGATTTTTTTGCAGCGCCCATACGAGAAATCTTATTTTCAACCGCACACGGTTTCACTCCAGCCGACACGAATATTGGCTATGTTGATAACGACGACATAATCGCATCCTCGGGCCGTGTATTATTCAAAAAAACCAATATCATTGAGACTTTCGAGTTTGCGGAGCCAATCCCTTCCATCGATGCATGGGATATTAGCCCAAAGGCAAACGGTGAAATTTTATTCTCTTTAGCCACGGATGGTGTTTCTAAAAAAATAGGTTCAGTAACCCATGACGACATATTGTCTTCGACAGGCAAACGTTTCTTAGAAGGAGGTATTTTGATGGGCCGGTTGGGGCTAATGCCTCCCACACCCCACCTGGGTATAGACGCCTTCCATTTTAATTCAGAAGACGAATTTCTTTTTTCTATAGTAAATTCGGGCTTTTCAGAAACCCAGGGCATTACTTTAAATGGAGCTGATTTGCTCCTATCGTCAGGCAGTTTATTCTTAAAGTCTGATAAATTACTCAAAAATTTTAGCATGCCTGAAAATGTAAATAAACCAAATATAGACGGGTTCTTCCTGTGGCCAAACGGAGAAATTTGGTTTTCTCTGGATTCCGGCTTCGAAGATAAAAACCTTGGTTGGATTTCTCATGGAGATATTCTGAGTAGCGAAGGTTATGTAGTTCTAAAAAATTTAGACCTGCTTAATCATTTTTCACCCCTGGAAGATTTAGCAGATTTCGGGTTACGTAATTTTTGGATTGTTTCAGATGCATCTCCAGGTTTTAAAGTACAAACTTTGCTGAGCATTAAAAAACAAAACGACTTATTAACTCTGAGCTGGACAGGCTGGGCCAGGATATTTCAGGTCGAAGCCACAACAGACCTACAAACTCCGTTCAGGGACATCAGTGATTTGCTCGTAACTCCGTGGTACAGGGTCCCTGTGCCATCGTATAACTCCCAATTCTTCAGGATAAAAGCATGGTAAAACAATTTCCAAAAATTTACGGTGTAGCAATTATAATAAAATGCAGGGTGAAACAATCCTTGACTTTATTAACAGTTTTCGCAAGATTATAAATAGTATGGCATCGTTTACTGTAGTCGCAAGAGAAGCAAGCACTGGTCGTCAAATTCGCACAACCATCGATGCTGCAACACAAGAAGCAGCAATCGCAGCATTATTGAATCGGAATCTGTTAGTCGTCTCTATTGAAGAACGCACAGCCAAGCGTGGCAAGCTGGCAGGTGGCTCAGTGCCATTAGGCGACCTTGTAGTTTTTACAAGGCAATTAGCAACAATGATTGACGCTGGGCTAGCAATTGTACAGTCACTCCAGGCCTTAGCTGAACAAATGCCTAATAAAGTTCTCAAAGACATTATCAAAGATGTCTGTTCAAGAGTTGAAGGTGGTGAAAGCTTTTCAGCGGCGTTGCGCAGGCACCCCAAGGTTTTTAATCGTCTCTACGTTTCGATGGTAGACGCCGGAGAAAAAGGCGGTCTGCTTGCCGAGATCCTGGCAAGATTAGCAACATTTCTGGAAAACACAGCGAGATTGAGGAAAAAAGTCAAATCTGCCATGATGTATCCGACCGTAGTCACTATTGTAGCAATAGGAATTACTATATTTCTTCTGGTAAAAGTCGTGCCGGTATTTAAAGACATCTTTTCTGGGTTCGGTGCTGCTTTACCAGCTCCGACCCAATTTCTTATTGATGTCAGTGACTTTGTTAAAAAATATATACTAATTTTAGCTCCACTGTTTGGTGCGGCAATTTATGGATGGTTCGCTTTTATAAAAACTAAATCAGGAAGAGAATTCTGGGATAGAATAAAGATTAGAATGCCCATCTTCGGGCACATAGCACATAAAATTTGCCTTTCCAGATTCGCACGTACTATGGCTTCAATGATCCGAAGCGGCGTTCCCATTCTTGAAGTCTTAAACATCACCGCTAACACATGTGGTAATGTTATTATGGAAAAAGCAATCAAGACCGCTGCTATAGATATCGAAAAAGGCGATACTATTTCCGGCGCACTTTCTAAACATCCTATCTTTCCATCTATGATAATAAGAATGATGACCGCTGGCGAACAAACAGGTAAGATTGATGCAATGCTTGAACGCGTTGCTAATTTCCTTGACGAAGAGATAGATACCACGCTTTCAGGATTAACTTCCCTAATTGAACCGTTATTAATTGTATTTCTGGGAGTAGTAGTCGGCGGTATTGTCATCTGTATGTTCATGCCAATATTCAAGATGAGCGAAATTATCAACCGATAAAACACCAAAATAATAGAAAATAGTCTATTCCAATCGAGACTAACATTGGTAACCCTGCAACAAACTGTGAGGTGATTAATCTTTGCGTATCTGAGGACGCCGATAAGAATTATTCTTAAATCCCACTCAAACAACTATCAAATTTGTACTGGCAAATAACTATTTTACATAGCTGATTATAAACTAAGTCCGGGTTTTTCAGACCCGGGGTCCGATCTGAATTTTTAAAATAATATCAAATCAACAAATAAACATTTTGACTTTTTTCTTATTTTAAGCACAAAAGGTCTGTTATGACGAATAATGAATCAATTTGTAAAAAGTTGCGACGTGGCATCGGTGAATTTACTGTAAAAACCTTTAACGGAATTAGAGACTTGCTCCTGGGTCGGACTGATTGGCAACCAACCGACCCCATAGTTAAGGAAATCGAAGCGCGTTGCTTTACAAGAACCGATATAAGCGATCATCTGAAACAGTTGTTTGTAGAATCTATCGAAATGAAGCCGAGATTAATAGTCGAGCTAGGCGTCCGAGGCGGAGAAAGCACATTTGTTCTTGAACGCGTAGCCAGGCTATTTGACATTCCTTTAGTAAGTGTAGACATAGAAGACTGCTCAGGGGTATCCAACTATCCAAAATGGCACTTTATAAAAAGTGATGACATAGAATTTGCTAAACAATTCCAGAGCTGGGCCAACTCAAAAAACCTGCCACAAACAATAGATGTTTTATTCATTGACACCAGCCATATCTATGAACACACTGTGCAGGAAATTAAATACTGGTTCCCTTTGTTATCAAGTACAGCCAAAGTGCTTTTCCATGACACAAATCAAAGGCTCGTCTATCTCCGAAAAGACGGGAGCATTGGCATAGGCTGGACGAACAGGGGCGTAATGCGAGCAATCGAAGAATATTTTGGAACCAGATTCCCTGAAAATCACAGTTTCGTAGACATCATCAATGGCTGGATTATCAAGCATGAACCTCGTTGCAACGGTTTTACTGTACTAACTCGATTTTTCAATGTAAATAATTCTAAGAATGAAAACCGAAACTTCAGACAATAAACCATCGTTTATAAACCAGGCGATCCCTATCGCAATATTGGTATTGATTGTACTGATTATATTCAGCAAGAGTTTTTCGCCAGACTATGTGCTTTTCTCAAACGATGGGCCACTCGGAGCACAAAGTGCTAAATATACAGCTATGCCGGATGCATTTACTGGGATCTGGCAGGATCTAAATTGGCTCGGACACTGGGCTGGCAATGCCATGCCAGATCTTACCTATATACTTCTCTGGTGGCTAAAACCTCTGGGGTTCTCAAAATTTTATGTGCCTATTGCAATTTTAGTCCTTGCATTCTCTGCATGGTTTTTCTTTAGAAGACTTGGCATGTCTTTCTGGACAGCGTTTTTGGGTGCAATTGCAGCTGCATTTAACACAGACTTCTTTTCTTACGCTTGCTGGGGATTAGGATCCCTCACTATCACTGTTGCAACAGTATTCCTCGCACTTGCAGCCCTCACAAACCTTAACAGTTACCGAGGTTGGCTTTCTCTCATTCTAGCCGGTGCAGCAGTCGGTTTGTCTTTAATGGAAGGCTTCGATAACGGAGCTATCTTCAGCTTATATGTTGCTGCATATATTTTTTTCAAAACATTTATCACAGATAAACCTGCGCTACATAAATTAGGCCTTACAATAGCACGGACCTCTATCGTCGCAATAATCGCTGCCATTGTCGCCGCACAAGCGCTGTCCACGTTGATAACTACACAGGTCAAATCCGTTACTGGGATGGAAGAAAACTTACAAAGTAAACAAGAACGTTGGGACTGGGCAACACAATGGAGCTTACCAAAAATTGAAACATTAAGAGTTATCATTCCTGGTCTCTTCGGATACAGAATGGATACACCAGACGGCGGTGCTTACTGGGGCACTGTTGGCCAGACACCTGGATGGGATCAACACCACCAGGGAATAGTTCGCTACTCCGGTGCAGGTGTTTACGCAGGAATCTTTGTTTTCATGATTGCTGCCTGGGCTATAGCCCAAGCTTGCAGACAAAAACATAGCGCTTTTTCAGCAACAGACCAGTTGCATATTTTATTCTGGACTATAGTTGCCATCATATCTTTATTGCTCGCATATGGCCGGCATGCACCGTTTTACCAGTTCGTGTTCTATCTGCCTTATTTTTCTACTATCAGAAATCCTATTAAGTTCATGCACCCATTCTCACTGGCGGTTGTTATCCTTTTTGCATACGGCACAGAAGGCTTGAAACGACTATACATCGACCCAACAATTTCTTCAGCCCAAATCAACCCTATCCAGCACATTAAGAAATGGTGGCAAGAAATCCGAGGTTTTGACCGACGCTGGATCTTTGGCATGGCAAGTTTCTTTGTGTTAGCACTAATCGGTGCTATGATGTATAAAGTCTCAACTCGTAATATTGTTGAATACTTAATCTCAACAGGGTTCGATGAACAATCCGCTAAGAAAATAATTTCATTTAGCCTTGGTGAAGTGTTACACTTTCTGACATTTTTTGCTGTAGGTGCATTTCTACTCACTCTTATCTTAAGCCGATATTTTAGCAGATCCAAAGTTAACCTGGTCTTCTCAATACTAGCATTTTTGATGATCGTAGACTTCGCACGGGCAAACTCACCATGGGTCATTTATTGGAACTACAAGCAAAAGTATGCTTCCAATCCTGTGATTGATTTTCTCAAAAATGAACCGTATTCGCATAGGGTGGTAATGCCTCGATTTCAATTACCTCAAAACTTGAGCTTCTTCCCTGTAGTTTACAACGAATGGCTACAACATCATTTCCAGTACTACAACATACAATCTCTGGACATTATCCAAATGCCAAGGGCCCCAAAGGATTATTCCCAGTATTACCAAATCCTTGGAGACAAAATAGTTCGTGTCTGGGAACTTACCAATACCAAATACATACTTACACTGGCAGGATATACTGATCTGATAAACTCTCAATTAGACCCAGTGCAAAAACGTTTCAAAGTTCACACTTACTTTACATTTGTCGCAAACAATGCTGATAACGGTATCTCTGTTGTTACAAATTCAGAAGGCCCGTTTGCAATTGTAGAATTCTCTGGAGCTCTGCCCAGAGCCCTTGTTTATCATAACTGGCAATGTTTTACAAATGACCAACAAAGTTTAGAAACACTGGCAAGCCCAAATTTTGAACCTGCGAAGTCAGTAGTAGTTTCACAAATCCTTCAAGATCCACCATCAAGAGTTACAAATCTGACTTCAGAAGTTCAATATGAATATTATTCCCCAAAAAAAATTAAATTAAAAGCTAAACTAAATGAGAAAGGGATCCTACTCCTTAATGACAGATACGATCCAAACTGGATTGCAACAGTCGATAACAAACCCACAGATATCCTTAGATGCAATTTTTTAATGCGTGGCGTTATCCTGGATAAAGGTGAACATATCGTAGAATTTCAATTCAAACCACCGACCAAATTTTTGTATGTCAGCCTCGCAGGAATCGGTCTGGCATTCGTTATAATCTGTTTTCTATGTATTTCAAAACCCGAAAAGATCTCACATGCCTAGCTCTATGAGCCACATCGAACATTACAAAGAAAACCAACAATACGCAGAATTCCTGGCTTCATGGGACCCCAATTTCTATAACAAATATTGCGACGCCATAAAACCATTCAATTCCGGCAAAAAAATACTCGATGTAGGTTGCGGTGTCGGCCAGGTCGTCCAGAAGCTAACCTCAGAAGGCTATGACACATACGGAGTAGACGTCTCTTATCCAAATATCCAGCTTGCCAAAAAGGTTTCAGAAAAATGTATGCTTTACGATGGCAAGTCTCTACCATTTGAGGATTCATTTTTTGACTCTGTCGGAGCTATAAATGTCTTAGAACATGTCGAAGAGCCCGAAGCTTTCTTATTAGAAATGCTCAGAGTAACACGCACAGGAGGAAAAATTGTAGTCTCAAGCCCAAATTTCTTCCGAGTCATAGGCTTTAATGATTATCACCCGCACATGCGCGGCCTTAAAAACAAGTTAAATAACTTTAAACGCATTCTAACCAAATATTTCCAGATTAAAAATAACCCGGGCTCTATTAAATTCGATAGAATGGAGCCGATTATAAAAGAACCATTCACGCCAGATGATGACGCGATAATTGCTACAAACCCCCTGGAAATAGCAGCACTGTTAAAATATTACGGTTGTAAAATCCTAAAGGTTGAATGCACAGATAGATATGTGTTTAAACCGCTGGATTTCTTACTCAACGTCTCACCGCTGAAGTATATCATGCTAAATGGCTTTGTAATTGCTAAAAAAATAACAACTTAATCTAAAGAAAACAATGGAGTTAATATAGTGCCGATTGAACAACTTAAGATTCCGGACAGAACTTTTTACACCAGAATAATATTTTTTGTGTTGCCTCATCTAAAGCTAGCTTTACTTCATCAGTCAATTCCGTACCGACAGTAAATGGATCTTTTACCTCAACAGCAATGACAATTATTTCTTTTGGAACAGCCATTCCCAATTGTCTGCCAAGAGTAATCGCTTCACCAATACCAAATGAGTGTGGAGCTAATTGCGGATAAAACTTAAGATCGCTCAATTGAATCTGATGCACAAACCCCGGCTTTTCTTTACCTGTAACAATCGAATCTATAACAATAAGTTTCTCATAACCATCGATTAAATCCAAAAGTGCCAACCCCATTTCATTAGTCTGCTTAATTACAATATTCTGCTTATTCTGAAGAACTTGCCCTACCCTGTTGGCCAGGACAAAACCTACTGCATCATCACTTAAGATGTCATTTCCCAGTGCAAGGAGTAATACTGGCGTATCTCGGCTAATTTCTTTCATAGACACTAACAAATCAATCAATTCTCGTATTGCACAGCCCGGTAATATCTATTCCTGAAGTTCAAAAAATTGGTATCATAGAACTCGATTATTCCATTTTCATCTATCTTGTTACTAAAGACATTCACCCAGTACTGGAAGTCAGTGGTAGCGTCTATACCAATAAAAAAGCCGGGCATACCAGTAGATTTGATCTTCAGAGTATTTCTTTCCAAACTCAATTCCAGTCTTGGTATTTCAACCACAGTTAAATAAACGCTTATAGCAAACGGTGTTTGCCCCGTATTTTCAGATGAAATTATGACCTTATCGGAATACACACCTGCTATGAGATTCGATGCATTTTCATTGAAACTCAGAACCAGATTATAAGAATCCGACGGTGATATAACTCCATTGTTCGACGATAGGTCAAGCCAGATTTGACCTTTAGTAGCAGTCCAATTCACATCTAAATCCCCACTATTGGTCAAAATTATGGAAAACTGTCCCGGCTCGAAAGGCCCACCAAAAGGTCCTTTTGATACCAGTTCAGAGGGACAAACAATATTCAATAAACCAGTCTCCTGGGTGATAACTAAACTCGCAAAACGAACTGTATTCCCAATCCCGGTGGTGTTATTAAAAAATGAAACTCTGGCTTTATAAACACCGGACGTTAATGACATCGAATTGTTATTTAAAAATGCCCGTAAACCCAGGTTCTCGTTTGGTCGCAAAACTATATTTGTGTCTTCAAAGCTTAGCCATTCAGCAGCGCAATTCAAAGAAACGTTAATATCCCTGACGGAAGAATTAGAAATCGCCCAGGTTATTACATTGGTTTCAAATGGCCCACCAATACTGCCCGGAATTGTTATATCCGAACATGGTGTAACGACCAGTCCGCCTTCGCTGGTAGGTTTAAAAATTAACGACTGGCCATTTGTAAGTATGTTAGGATAACCGTTATAAGTATATTTTACGGCGACTGTTCCAGTTTCATTCTCAATTCCTACGGTAGCACTTTTGCCTGCGCCACGAGTCTTCTGTGCCGCAACGTCCTTGTATTGAAACTGGATGTTACCGTTATCCAAAAATAAAATAACCTGAAACGTTACAATTGTATTAGTCGAATCGTGGTGAGGAACCTTCTCCCAGGTCACTACAAACAATCTATTCGAATTAACCGTAGTAGATGAATACCATACTGAACCGCCTAAAGAGGGATCTAAATAATCCCACCAGGGGTAAATTGCCGTGTTAGGATCTGAGCCCAGCGGAATGTCTGTATTTGAATAAATTGAGAGCCCCTTGTTGTTAAAGCTTATAAAGCCGTACTTAGAAATATAAATTGTATCATAAACTTGTGCATAAAAATTAAAACATCCGTCTAGCTTAATCTCAGCCAGGTCCGTTGTGGGTTTAGAAAACTGCAAATAAACCTTATTTGTAGGATCTATCCAGGCATAATTTGTGGAGCTTATAGTATAATTAGCCACTATATTTACTGGTTTACTTAACGATGAAGTATTCCCCAGGTCATCTGTCACCGATAACGAAATTGTGTAATTACCCTCTTTTAAAAAGGTTACAACAGGATTTGCATTTGTAGCAGGACTGGATCCATCACTAAAATCCCAGCGACATGATACTAAATTCCCCACTGAGACAGACGTGTTTGTTAGATAAACAGTTAATGGTAAAGCCCCCTGCAACGAACTAGACTTGAAATCGGCAACTAGAGCTGGACCTATCGCTTTATACAAATTCAGTCTACCACCAGAAACACATTTATTTTGCAAGCTATCCAACACATCAACATTGTTAAGCAACCGCTGAATACAATCCTTGTATGTATCATATGGAAATCTAGCACGCAGTAAGGCGATTGCACCAGACACAAAAGGCGCTGCCATTGATGTTCCGCTGGAAATTGTATAATCAGAATCTCCGCTATTCCACGTCGAGTATATGTTAGAACCAGGAGCCGCAATATCGACCGTATTCGCACCATAGTTCGAAAACGACGCCAGTTCATCATTGCAATCCGTAGCTGCTACACTAATAATGTTGTCTAAATCATAATTTGCCGGATACACAGGAACCAGATCATTATTGCTACTCTCATTTCCTGCAGCAGTAACAAATATAATCCCAGCAGCCTGCAATTTCTGGATTGCTAAACGTAACGATGATGAATACTCATCACTATCCCAACTAGCATTAATAACTTTTGCGCCATTTTGACGGGCATAATCAAGACAAACTATGGCATCGGATAAAGCGCCATTCCCATCAGAATCTAAAAACTTGCAAGCCATTATTTGAACTCTCCAGGCGACTCCCGAAATGCCCTTTGAATTATTCGCAACAGCTCCTATAATCCCGGCCACATGCGTTCCATGACCATTGTCGTCTTCGGGATTCCCTGTCAGCGTTATTGCATTTATACCATGGACATCATCAATGAAACCGTTCCTGTCATCATCTTTGTTATTTCCTGGTACTTCTTTAACATTAACCCAAAGATTATCAACAAGGTCCTCGTGTGTCTGGCGAATTCCAGTATCTAAGATCGCAACAATAATGTTCGATGCATTACTGAATACATCCCAGGCTGCTGTTGCATGTATTTGTGCCTGTCTATTAATACTACCAAATTGGCCCGTGTTGTTGAGAGCCCATTGTCGATAAAAATACGTATCATTAGGAATCACAGATGCATGAACAATAAAATCAGGCTCAGCAAACTGAACTAAACCACTCCTTAGATATTCCTTCACTAGAGCCTTAATATCTCTACCAGGAGGAACTTCCACAATCTGTAAATCGTTAAAAAAACTAAATCTTGATTTAATCTTACCCTGATACGCCGCATGCAAAGAGTCTAAATTTACTCCGGGCTTCGGTAGAACTAAGATCCTGTCAGGCCGATATTTTAAACCACCATAAGGAGAAGCGTCTAAAACAAGAACAAAAGTAAATAGAATTTGGCAAAAAATCCATAATCTAGCCAAAATTGAATTTAGCATTGAAACCAGTTTATTTTGGATCCATAAAACAAAATCCTTCATATAATAACCTTTGGGATCTTACAAATTTGGCTGCTTCTGTCGAGTAAGCAATACAAAGTTTTCTTGCATTGTTTTATAATAGACGTAATTTCTGGATACTTTGTTATATGGAAAATAAAACAAATTATCGTCCTCAACAGTTTAATAACGAGCCTTATGCTATTGAGCACCAAATTAACTTCCAGGACCGGCACATTGGATCGAGCGATTCTACTCAATCTGAAATGCTAAAACTGTTGGGAGTAAACTCACTCAATGAGCTTATTGAACGAGCTATGCCCCCGGTTATCATTTCTAAAAAACCCTTTGTACTACCAAAGCCACTAACTGAAACTGCAGCTCTTAATAAACTCAAAGAGATCTCCCAACAAAACCAGATATATAAATCATTTATCGGTCAGGGGTTTTATGAATCAATCCTTCCCACAGTGATTCAACGGAATGTCCTCGAAAACCCGGGTTGGTACACTCAATATACACCGTATCAGGCCGAAATCTCTCAGGGACGTCTGGAAGCTTTAATGATCTTCCAAACAATGATTGCCAGTCTTTCAGCCATGGATATCGCTAATGCGTCACTCCTTGATGAAGCGACCGCTGCGGCTGAGGCTATGCGCATGTGTAAAAATCTGAGCGCAGACCCTAACAAAAATATATTTATAGTACTTGACGACTGTCACCCGCAAACAATAGAAGTCCTAAAAACACGATCAAAACCACTGGGAATTCGCCTGAGCATCCAAGAAAGTTACAACCTGACAATAAATGACAGCGCATTTGGCATCCTGCTTCAGAATCCAAATACGTACGGTGAAATTAAAGACTATTCAGAAATTATTGCCTTAGCAAAAAATAAAGGACTAAAGGTTGTTATTGCGGCCGACCTACTCAGTCTTACATTATTTAAACCACCCGGCGAACTCGGTGCAGATGTCGCTATTGGGTCCAGTCAAAGGTTCGGACTGCCGCTCAGTTATGGCGGACCACATGCTGCTTATTTCGCTACAAAAGACGAATATAAAAGATATATGCCCGGACGTATTGTCGGCATTTCAAAAGATCGCATCGGTAATACTGCGTTCAGACTCGCTCTTCAAACCAGAGAACAGCATATTCGTAGGGAAAAGGCCACCAGCAATATCTGCACTGCCCAAGCTCTGCCTGCTATTATTGCAGCATTTTATGCAGTTTACCATGGGCCTCAAAACCTTAAAAGAATAGCTTCCAGAATTCACGTTCTTGCACAAACCTTAAAACTCGGACTCCAACACCTGGGCTTTCTTGTCACACCTGAGAATTTCTTTGATACAATAACAGTCCAGATCAACGAATCATGCTTACAGGAAATCCTGACCCTCTGTGAAAAATACAAATTCAACTTTCGTATTATATCATCAAACAAAATTGGTATATCAGTTGACGAGGCAACCACAAGTGAACATATAGAAAAAATCTGGCGCATTTTTAACCACGATCAACCAGTATCAATTCTAAACTTTGCCGAACTCTTAACCAGAGCCAAACCATCGCAACCCAATATCGCCCGACAAAGCGCCTACCTTACACATGAAGTTTTCAATAAATACCACTCTGAAACCGAGATGCTAAGATTCATCAAACGCCTGGAAGCACGTGACCTATCTTTAACAACATCCATGATCCCTTTAGGCTCATGCACCATGAAATTAAACCCCACCTCCGCTATGCTGCCATTAACATGGCCCGAATTTTCAAACATCCATCCATTTGCTCCAACCTCACAAGCAATTGGATATAAAATGATCTTTCACGACCTTGAGTCCTGGCTTTGCGAAATTACAGGAATGGCTGCCGTGTCATTTCAACCTAACTCTGGCGCCGCAGGCGAATATGCAGGCCTACGTGTAATCACATCTTACCTCGAATCCATAAATCAAGCCCACAGAAACGTGTGTATCATCCCTCAATCGGCTCATGGTACTAACCCGGCTAGTGCGGCCTTAGCAGGTTTAAAAATTGTTACAGTAAGATGCGACCCCAACGGCAATATCGATTTCCAGGACCTTCAACAAAAAGTGAATGAAAATTGCATGAACCTGGCTGTTTTAATGGTTACTTACCCATCAACCCACGGCGTCTTTGAAGAACAAATTGTCGATATTTGTAACCTGATTCATAAAGCCGGCGGCCAAGTTTATATGGACGGAGCAAACTTAAACGCTTTAACCTGCATTAGCCGACCAGCCGAGCTTGGTGCCGACGTTTGTCACATTAACCTGCATAAAACATTCGCAATGCCCCACGGCGGCGGCGGTCCAGGTGCAGGACCTATAGCCGTCGCTCCACATCTAAAACAGTTTTTGCCAGGACACCCTGCTATCAGTAAGAACTATTCTCTTGGCCCTGTGTCTTCTGCACCCTGGGGCAATGCAAATCTCTTAGTCATATCCTGGATGTATATCGCAATGATGGGAGCCGACGGCCTCCGCAAAGCCACAGCGTCTGCTATCTTAAATGCCAACTATATTGCTAACCGCCTAAGCCAGTTTTATCCATTGGTCTTTAAGGGGAGAAATAATTTCGTTGCGCATGAGTGCATTGTCGACATTAAGCCACTTAAGGAACTTGGAATCGAAGTCGATGATATCGCTAAAAGATTGATGGATTATGGTTTCCATGCACCGACAGTTTCCTGGCCAATAGCCAATACTCTTATGATTGAGCCCACCGAAAGCGAATCAAAAGAACAAATCGATAAGTTCTGTGATGCACTTATAAACATTTACTATGAAGCTATAAACATCAAAACTGGAAAATTCCATCCGCAAGACAATCCATTGAAAAATTCACCACATACTGCTCTCGAGGCTTGCTCAGAAACATGGAAACATCCATACAGTCGCGAACTAGCCGTTTTCCCCAGTTCATGGACTCGCTCTCATAAATTCTGGCCTCCAGTAAGCAGAATAGATAACGTCTATGGCGACCGTAACCCTGTTTGTGTTCTAAAATGAACTACTATAAAAACCCAGGAACTCAATAACCACTCCGATTTTTAAAATGCTCTGGAATCACTTGCGCCTTGATGTTCATTAGTAATTTCCCATAGCCTCACATATTTGATATACGTATAATAAGCATAAAGCCCAGAAAGAATAAAACCATGTAGCCCATCCAATAAACCTAGCTTTAAAAAGTACATCTTGAAAAACATAAAAACCGGATGTGTCATTAATTGATGCACATGAAACCGTCGCCCAGAATTGGCCAGCCTCCTGGCCATAAGCTCGGAATAACGGTCCATCTTATTTAAAAACTGCTTAATATTTCTGAATGGAATCTGAATAACATGTTCTTTCAAATACCCCACTTGCCCGTTCACTTCAAAACTTTCATGAACTAAGTCCGTTGATCTATACCGCATGTACTTTCTATTAAAAAGCTGGGGTTGACGATAATCCGGATACCAGCCACAATGGCGTATCCATTTTCCAAAAAAATAATTCTTGCGTGGCACATGATATGCCACAAATCCAGGATCTTCTTTTAAGACTTTCCCTATCTCAGCAGCTAACTCAGGCGTGCACCGTTCATCAGTATCCAAACTGAAAATCCAATCATTTGAAGCAAAACCCATAGCAGTATTCCGAAGCTGACCAAAACCTTCGAATGGAACCTGAAATACCTTATCAGTAAATTCAGTCGCTATGCGATTTGTATTGTCCGTACTAAATGAATCGACAAATACTATTTCATCAGCCCATCTGACACTTTCAAGACACTGCCGGATATTGGGTTCATCGTTGAACCCAATTATAACTGCTGAAATCTTCTTAGCTTCCACAAATCAATTTTAAGACACATTTGCTTATTGGCAAATCGTTTTGTGTTATAAACAACCTCAGTTTCATCCATATCAGACTCCATTACAAGGCGCATAACAAAAAAACCTATGCAATTTTAACAATCAAAACTATAATATGTGTAAATGGACTCAAGCTCTTATGCTTGGCTTGAGAAAAATTATATACAATACACATGCAACCAGGCGAAACATTCGGTCCGTTCAGACTCCGTGAGCTTATAAATAGCGGAGGAATGGCTGACTTATGGCTGGTGACCGACTCAAAAGAACAGCCCTTCGCTTTACGTGTGCTTAAACCAGGCCTGAGATTTAATTTCTTAGCCAAAAAACGGTTTATTCACGGATGCGAAGTTCTTTCTAAAATCCATAACCACGATCATGTGATCAAATACTTTGAACATGGCAAAATCGAGGGCACCTGGTACTTGTTAATGGAGTACATCGAGGGCGCTAACCTTCGAGAAATGATGAATAAAAACGAATCTATTATAGTTGAAAAAGTCTGGGACTTACTCCTGGATATGGCCACGGCACTCGAACATGTCCACGAAAGCGGCTTTATTCACCTGGATTTCAAACCAGAAAATATTATTGTCACACATAACGCCCAAATCCGACTGATCGACTTCGACCTGGCCCAGCCAAAACCAGATAAACCCAAAAAACTATGGAAATATCCAGGGACCCCAGCATATATGGCACCAGAAATGTTACTCCACGGCAAAATTGATCACAGGGCTGATATCTTCGCCTATGGCGTGTCTGCATATGAACTTTTAACCCGACGTAAGCCGTTCCCGGGCGAAAACCCAAAAGAAATCCTCCAAAACCAGATTAATAAAAAAAACAACTTAATCCCTCCGCGCGAACATAATCCAGACATCCCACCAGGCGTCGAAAAATTAATTCTCAAATGCATAGAGATCGACCCAGACAGACGATATCCATTTATGAGTGTGGTAATACGCGACCTTAAATTTGCATAAATATCATCCTAAGTCCTTAAAACTTGTTCAAATAAAACCAATAAAATTTATTCTTTAACCCATCCTGGTTCACTGAATTTCATCATTAATTATTACGTGACGTTTAATTTAAGTTTTGGCAAATTTGAGCAAATGAGAATCGACGATATCCACAAGTTGTTAGCAGATTACAAAGCAGGTATCGCAAGCGAAGAAGATATCATCAAACTAATCCAAACAGCACCCTTAGCCGACCTCGGATTCGCGAAAGTAGATACACACAGGTCTTTGAGAAAGGATTTTCCTGAGGTCATCTTTGGCCAGGGCAAAACGCCAAAACAAATCGTCGAGATCGCCCAAAAATTGTTAACAATTGAAAAATGTGTCCTGGTTACAAGGGCCTCAATCGAGCAAGCCGATTTTTTTATAAAACATATTCCAGATGCCAAATACCATGAATCAGCAAAGTGTATTGTGGTCGAACGTGAGCCCCTTCCAAAACGCCCGGGCTACATTGCTATACTTTGTGCAGGGACAAGTGATATCCCAATAGCGGAAGAAGCCGCAATTACCGCTAGCATCATGGGTAACAATGTGGAAAGAATCTATGACGTCGGCGTCGCTGGTATCCACAGGCTATTTTCAAAGATCGATATAATCAGATCAGCAAATGTCATAATTGCTGTTGCTGGTATGGAAGGCGCCCTTCCCAGCGTAGTTGCCGGATTAGTAGCTATACCAGTCATTGCCGTGCCAACCAGCATCGGCTACGGAACCAGCTTCGGCGGCCTGACAGCATTACTAGCAATGTTAAATAGCTGTGCCAGTGGCATTCTGGTTGTCAATATTGACAACGGATTCGGCGCAGGTTGCGCAGCCAGCCAGATTAATGCACTGGTTTCTAAAGCATTAACTGATAAAACACAAAAAACAAACCCAACAAACAACCGTTCCTTATGAAATCTATCTACCTCGACTTGATCGGCGGTATAAGTGGTGACATGTTCATCAGTGCCATGATCGATTTAGGAGTAGACTTTGAGTCATTAAAACAGGAACTCAACAAACTTCATCTCCACGGATATTACTTGCAAACAGGCCGCCAAAAACAGGGAGCTATCGAAGGCCAGAAATTTAATGTTGTGGTTACAACAGATCACCAACCACACCATAACCATTCACACGACCATAAACATAATACATTTGCCGAAATCAAACATTTAATCCAACAATCTGATTTATCTTCGTGGGTAAAACAGAAATCTATCGCTATATTCGAACGCATCGCCAAAGCCGAATCAAAAATTCACGGCGTACCAATCGAAAATGTTCACTTCCATGAAACCGGAGCTATCGATTCCATAGTTGATATCGTTGGCGCATGTATCTGTTTGCAAATGCTCGAGATCCAATACGTCGTTGCCTCACCAGTTACTGATGGCACTGGCTTTATAGAATGTGCCCACGGCAAGTTACCAGTGCCAACACCGGCCACCTTTGAAATACTAGCTCAACGCCAAATCCCTATCTCCCAGTGTGAAGAACAAACAGAAATGATTACGCCAACCGGTGCCAGCATACTCGCAGAGTTCGCTCGCGCTTTTACATCCTTGAATAACATAAAGCCCCAAAAAATAGGTTACGGTGTCGGGTCAAGAACTCTGAAAAATCGGCCCAACGTGCTCAGAGTCATACTATTTGAACAAAATGAACCATTAACTGAAAAAGATACCGCAATATTAGAAGCAGATATCGTTAATATCATTGAAAGTAACATAGACGATTCAACACCAGAAATCTTAGGCAACTTACTTAACCTCGCTATGGAGGCTGGAGCTCTCGATGCCTTTTTTACTCCTATTTTTATGAAAAAAAACAGACCCGCTTTTAAACTTACAATCTTGTGCAATAACTCAGAACTACAGAAACTTACTGAATTAATCTTTACTGAAACCTCAAGCTTTGGCGTAAGAATTTACCAGGCAGCCCGCAAAAAGCTACATCGCGAATTCCAAACCGTTGAAACTTCATACGGAAAAGTGCGTATCAAACTGGGATTCCTAAATAATAAACTTGTCCAATATTCACCTGAATTCGAATCATGTAAGGATTTAGCTCAAAAAACCGGCCTTCCTATCAAAACAATATTTGAGGCTGCAATAGCCGAATCAAAAAATTATTATTCAATGCAAAAATAATTAAGCCCGGATGTAACTATTTACCCATGGATCTCGTCTTTTTTTCTCGTAAATCTATTAGATAAAACAATGAAAGCAATAATCGGACTGATAATAGGGGCTTTAGCAGCAAGTGCTGCAGTATATATAATGGTCTCAAAATACGACCTGGCAAAATTTGAAAAAGAACGAGCTTTGTTATCAGCTTCTTGGTCAGAAGAACGCGCTCGTCTCGAAGCTGCCCTGGCTGAAGCAAACTCCAAAAATCGATCCGTAAATCCAACACCCATAATAGCTACTACTCCTGCACAGGATGATCCTAAAAACATCATTGAAAAATTAGCTAAACTACACCCCGGTCAAGGAGATGCTCGTAGAAAAACATTAAAGCAAGTCATTCATCAGTTAGAGCAACTTTCTGAATGTGGGCCGGGGGCTGTCCCTGCTATACGCGAGTTTCTCTTAACTAAAGAAGATGTGAATTACTTTGCATTTCCAGAAGACACCCAAAGTACTAACCAGTTCGGTCCAATGGGTGGCCCACCAGGCGCCCAACAGCAGTTCCGACGCATGATGTTTATGCGCAACCAGAATAGAGGAAACCAAATAGTCCCGCAATCCCTGCGACTTGGGTTAATCGAAACCTTACAGGAAATCGGCGGACCTCAAGCCGAAAGTGTTCTTGCTGAAATTATTTCAACGACCAGCAGCGGGCCAGAAATTTATGCTATAGCCCAGGCCCTGAATACGATGGCCCCAGGCAAATATAATGACTTAATCCTTAATACTGCACGAGGCATGCTCGCTTCATTATCAGCTATGGAATCCACACCGCAAGTGGAGGAAACTAAAGCATACCTCTACCAGGTCCTGGCAATGTTCAAAGATACAGGGTTTGCCCAAACAGCTCAGACAATGTTAATTGGAGCTGACGGACGCCTGGACCGTGACGCTTTAAACTACCTCACCCAAACATTGGGCGAGCAAGCTTTACCACTAATCCAGCAGGCATTAAATGATCCTAGATTAACCAACGGCTTCGAAAGAGCCAGCTTGATGGCCTCAGCACTCCAATACGTTGGTAAAAACGCAACAGCAAATCAGATGTTTTCTGAAATCATCGCCAATCAATCATTGCCGGTTCAGATGCGAGCATTTGCTATCCAGTCACTAGCTGGCGGAGGCGGACGCTTCGGCCGCGGAAACCCAATGATGCAACAAAACCAGCAAGATAGTTCAGACCCCCAAACCATACAGTCCCGAATCCAGCTCCTAAATAATATGAAGAGTCAAACCACAGAACAACCATTGGTTAATGCAATTGATAACACCATAAACAGGTTAAACCAGCAACTCAATCCTCAACAAAATCAGGGACGAAACCGCTTCCAACGTCAAGCAGGAAATCAAAATTGAGACCTTAACAGCTCCTAATATCTTATCTTTAAAAAATCTGAAAAATAGAAGATTTAAATTACTGGCTGAAGCAAAGTTTTCTTTACCAGCTCGATTAATTCCTGGGTTTGAAAAGGCTTAGTAATAAAGCCAGAAAGCCCCCATGCACTGAACCGCTGTGCAATAGAGCCTTCATTAAACCCTGTAGCGAGAATGACCTTTACATCGGGCTTGATCACTTTTAGATGCATCAAGGTCTCTTCCCCGTTCATTTTAGGCATGGCATAGTCAAGTATAACAAGATCTATCCTATGCGTTTTCTGCTTCAAAAGCTCAATGCCTTCCTCACCAGAATTTGCGCAAATTACCCCATACCCAGATCTTTCTAACGTGCGTCTAACAACGTCAAGTACCGAACGATCATCATCAATAATCATTATCGTATGCTCCGGTAAATGGTCCTCTCGAATCTCAGCAGATGCGCCAACATTTAAAACAGGTAATAAAACCTGGAATAAACTGCCTTTGTCAGGTTCAGATTCAACCCTAATAAAACCGTTATGTCCTTGAATAATCCCCAAAGCCGATGGTAGCCCCAGCCCCCGACCCATAAACTTAGTAGTGAAAAACGGATCAAAAATCCGAGCCATAACATCCCGTGTCATCCCACATCCCTCATCCTTAATATTAATAAACACATATGATCCGGCCTTTGCGTTTAAGCCAAATATTGCTGAGGAAAAGAATTTTTCTGAACAATACATAAGCCCGGTTGAAATCTGGATCTTTCCGTTCCTGCCTTCCATAGATTCAGCAGCGTTTAATACTAAATTTGTTATCATCTGCCGGAGCATATCTGCATCACCGTTTACTTCAAGCTGTGCATCCTTTTGCTCCTCGTAAACCAACATCCCAGGCCTCCCTATTAAAGCTTCTAACATAGGTAAGCTATCCTTCACCAGTTTACCAACGTGAACGGGCTTGAAATTCATTGCGCTTTGCCCTGAATAAACCAACATCTGCTGAACTAGCTTAGCTGCGCGCCTTGCCGCTGTGACAATCTGATTTACATTATCCCTGAGCGGTGAAGCAGCATCTAAGTCCATTAAAAGCAAATCTGCATGTCCCAATATAACCATTAGTAAATTGTTAAAGTCATGAGCTATCCCGGCGGCCATTACAGCCAAACTTTCCATTTTCTGTGCATGAGCCAAACGCCTTTCGAATTCCTTTAATTCCATCTCAGCTTTCTTCTTCTCAGTAATATCAAATCCTACCGACAATATCTCAATAGTACCACCATTAGTTATTACAGGCTTATTGGTCCATGCAACCAAAACACGCTCACCAGTCTTTTTAATATTCTCATTTTCGTTAATTATATATTTCTCAGGATTCGCAATGATGTCGTTTATCATCAGTTCGAGATCACGCCCAGAGGCGTCCGTCTTGGGTACTATTGTTCCAACAATTGGCTTACCCAATATTTCTTCTTCTGAATAACCAAAAAATTGTTGAGCGAATTTATTGAAAAAAGTTATTTTTCCATCCTTATCAAAACGTAAAATAATACTCCGAACACTGTCAACTAACTCTCGATATTGTGTTTCTTTTTCTGTAAGTTTCGCCTGAGCTGCTTCGAGCTCTCTTTTTTTCTGAACATCAAGTAAAGCCCTGTTTATAACAGGAACTAACCTTGTTAACCTGTCCTTAATAACATAATCAGTAGCTCCAAGTTTTAAAGACTCTACTGCAAGCTCTTCTCCCATTAAACCGGAGACGAAAATAAATGGCACTTTCGGGCAATGTTTGATTGTTTCTTCCAAGGCCCAGGTCCCGGAAAACCCATTAAGCTTATAATCAGATAAAATTATATCCCAAACCTTTGATTTAATCGCCGCAAGGAACAATTCTTTACTGTCGACACGGGTTATTTCACAGCAAATGTTGCCCTCATTTAATGCATTTTTGATTAATTCAGCGTCATTTGGATCATCTTCAAGATGAAGAATTTGAAGTTTACCTGAACTCATAACAATATGCCCATAAAATATATACCAATCTTATCATCGTTCATGCCGAGTGACCATTTATTTTTCATTACGTCAAATTATTTTACATCTACTTAAAGTTATTTTTGGTGTCAATAAATAAAAATTATTTTTCTTTTCATAGAGCAATATTTGACAAAAATAATGCTTATGTTTGGAACCATAGCAATAGTGGGGCGGCCAAATGTGGGAAAGTCAGCCTTGTTCAACAGAATCGCTGGACGTCAAATTTCTATTGTTCATGACGAACCCGGGGTTACTCGTGATCGAATAATTGCTCAGGTCGAATGGCACGGACGGGCTTTTACACTTATTGATACCGGTGGAATTGGGCTCCTCAAGGGAGAAAAAACAGGAGACCCTATTAAAAAAGCTGCAATTAAACAAGTTGAATTGGCTATCGACTCCGCCTCTGTAATCTTTATGGTAGTCGATATTAAAGAAGGTATCACACCGCTGGATGAAGAAATTTCAAACATGCTCAGAGAATCAGGCAAATCCGTGATCGTAGTGGCTAATAAGGCTGACCAACCACACCATGATTCCTGGGTTTCTGAATTTTCTAGTTTAGGGTTCGATAAGATATTTCCTGTTAGCGCCTTGCACGATAGAGGTATAGCACCACTAATGGCTTGGACCCTAAAATTATTAACAAAAATAGGACCTGCAAACCAACCTCCAATGGCTAATCAAAACACAAACATACAAAAGGTCCTAACCCCAGATTCAGAAAATTTACAACAAGAAAAACCTGTCAAATTAGCCATTGTCGGTAGACCAAATGTGGGAAAATCTTCCATTATCAATGCAATTATCGGTTCAGAACGTGTTATCGTAAGTGATATCCCGGGCACAACTCGCGATGCAGTTGAAGTGCCCTTTACCATAACAACCAACGGGATCCCCCAAAATTGGATCCTAATTGACACTGCCGGACTGAGAAAACCAAAAAGAATAAAATCTGAGCTGGAGTTCTTTAGTATCGAAAAAACTAAAGAAGCTATCAGAAAATCTGATATCATCACCTTTGTCCTGGACGCCGAACAAGGGATACTTGAACAAGATAAAAAAATTGGCGACCTTATAACTGAAGCCCAGAAAGCTTGCATAATTGTTGTAAACAAATGGGATCTATTCGCAGACGCCATAGAAAAAGCCAAAAAACAAAAAACAGATAAACAACAAACGTCTCAAACAACATCATTAACAAACTTTGCTAAATGGGTACAAGAGCAACTTTTTTTTATCGATTATGCCCCCGTGATCTTTGCATCAGCTAAGACCGGAACAAATATCAATAGACTTATTGATACTATCAAGTTCGTCGCATCTCAATATTGGCAAGAAATACCCACTGCTATTCTTAACCGTATAATTCGAACAATTATGCAAAAGAAACCTCCATCGGATCAGAATAACAAACCAATGAAGTTTTTTTATGCAACGCAAATCAGCAAAGGCCCACCAGAGTTCGTTTTGTTCTTCAAAAATGACACATCATTCTCAAAACCTTATGAAAAATTTTTAGCAGGTGAGATTAGAAAGACCTTCGGATTCGAAGGGACTCCTTTGATTTTTAAGTGCCGACCAAAGCCTTAGATAAACATAAAGAAACCTAACTCAAGTTATGAATTCAAATATATTTGATATCATCGTAATTGGTGGCGGCATCGTGGGACTGTCTACAGCATGGAACCTGATTAAAATGCAGCCGGGCATCAAAGTAGCCGTTCTGGAAAAAGAAAGTCAATTCGCTTCGCATCAAACAGGCCGTAATTCTGGTGTAATACATTCCGGAATTTATTACAAACCGGGTTCCCTCAAAGCTATTAATAGCAGAAAAGGCAAACAGTTACTCGAAGAATTTTGTAAATCCGAAGGTGTACCTTTCAAAATCTGCGGCAAAATCATTGTCGCTACAGCTAATGAAGAAATCCCTTTACTCAATAACCTTTATGAGCGCGGCTTAAAAAACGGAGTAAATTGTGAAATTATCACTCCTGAACAAATCCTGGAAATAGAACCATACTGCAAAGGAATCCAGGCTATCCTTGTCAATGAAACAGGTATCGTTGACTACAAAAAAGTTTGTGAGAAATTAGTTACATCCATCCAGTCAAACAACTCACGCACTATACTAAATTCAAAAGTCATAGGTTTGAATGAATCAACGTCTGAAATTTCTGTCTCAACAAAAAACGATAATTATAAATCAAAAATCGCCATTAATTGCGCCGGACTTTATTCAGACAAAGTTCTCGAATTAACGGGACATAAATCGCCAATCAAGATCATTCCATTCCGCGGTGAATACTATAAACTTTTGCCATCAGCGACGCATTTATGTAATACCTTAATCTATCCTGTACCAGATCCACGGTTCCCCTTCCTGGGGGTCCATTTCACAAAAATGATTGATGGCCGCGTGGAATGTGGTCCAAATGCAGTCCTGGCTTTCGCACGTGAAGGTTATTTAAAAACTCAAATTAAAATTACCGAGCTAACAGAAACACTTACTTATCCAGGTTTTCTAAAACTTATATCAAAACATTGGCAAATGGGGATTAAAGAATTCTGGCGCTCCTTAAGCAAAAATGCCTTTGCAAATGCACTTAGAAGACTGATACCCGATATTACTAAGGATCAACTGGAACCAGCTCCAGCCGGAATCAGAGCCCAGGCAATAACTGCAGAAGGAATATTAGTTGATGACTTTGCTTTTTACGAAACTCCACGAATGGTCCATGTGCTTAACGCCCCTTCGCCAGCCGCTACAGCATCGCTGTGTATCGGAAGACAAATTGCAGAAAAAGCACTGGCTAAATTTGAAAAATAATCCGCTGGCTGCCCATCGGTCACGTTTAACATATTGTTTCCCATCACACGTAAAATTATTTTTAAAACAATCCCGGTCAAATCTGACAATGAATTTACATTGCGAACTATCTCATTCTGTAAACCAATCTGAATCCGTTTGGAAGACGCAGGTTTTGTCATATCAATAAAATTTATGGACCCGAAACTCAGATTCAATACATCGATTCCGTCGATCCCGTCAATCGGTCTGTGAGTGTCGCCCTTTGACATTTCCTTAACCGGTGACTGTAGTAAATCAATGTTGCTCAATCCATTAGTTAATTTAACGACATTAATTTCCCGAATATTTATCTTCAAAAGCTGGAGCCGCATCTTTTTATTCACAATGGAATTAGTGTTATATTCGATCAAAATCTCAGGTATATCAATGAATAATGAACCACCAATCTCAGCAGGGTTATAAATTTTTAAATCCTTTATAATCGCTGTAGGTGTAAAAAGGTTCGCGTCCAACTCGCCAATAGTAACAGGTAATCCCGTCGCCTTTGAAATTTTACCAGCTATATACGACTTTAATAACTGATCCTTGACCAGAATAAGTACCCCAGCAATTACTATAACAAGCAAAACTAATCTAAATAGCCACCTAAAAATAAACTTCATAGGACTAGTATATGCACGATTAACTATTATTGGAAGTATCAAAATTTATTGAAAAATATGGACTGCCATTCAAATTCTACCATCTAAGATGCTTTCTAAGTTAACTTAAAAAAACGATAATGCTTGACCTTTGATGCCTAATGTTTCCAGAGGAATAAAACAAACTAATAAGCCGTTTCCCTGAACCACAATAACTTTGCTCACACTCACGACAAATTTAAATCTGTATTACTACAAACGAAATATTATCGGATCTTTAACGATTTTAATTTTTAAGTTAGATACAGGAGATCACCGCCAAGCCATACACCCTTTATAGAAAATTCATCATCAAACCAAACAAGATCGGCCATTTTCCCGGGCTGAATTGAACCTATGTCATTATCCTTTCTGATCTGACGGGCTGGCACAAGCGACGCCATATGCACTGCATCCTGAATAGAAACACCACATAATGTCACGGCACGCTTAACAGCTTCAATCATTGTAAGTATACTGCCAGAAAGCGCAGTGCGGTCACTAGTCATAGCAACATCCTTTGTAACAATAGCCGAAAGCGCAGAAGTACCACCAGCTTTAAAAACAGTTCCAGCTTTCATGCCAGCCCCAGCCATTGCGTCGGTTATTAAGCATATATCATCCCTGGATTTGGCCTTAAACAGCAGTTTCATTACAGTAGGAGGCACATGGATGCCATCAGCTATTAATTCACAGCACAGGCCATCAGTTGCTAAACAAAATTCTATAGCTCCTGCTATTCTAAACGGGCCGTTCTTTACCATCCCACCCATGGCATTAAAAACATGCGTAGCATGACGCGCACCAGCATCATACGCCTTCTTTAAAGTTGGTTCCAATGCATCTGTATGACCAATGCTCATCAAAATACCATGTTCGGTTGCACATCTGATAAACGGAATAGCCCCATCAAGCTCAGGAGCTATTGTTATTTGGGTAATAATGTCATGAAACTTTAAATACTTTTGCCACTCCTTCCTTTGAGGCGTCCGCAATTGTTCTTTGTTATGTGCACCTGATTTATTCGGCGCAAGATAAGGCCCTTCCAGGTGAACTCCTAAAATTCGTGATCCCCCCAGCGATCTTCCAGCCACACCTTTGACCGTATTGAGCACAGTCGTTATCTCCTGTTCTGATGCAGAAACTGTAGACAAAACTATGGACGTCGTCCCTCCTGTAAGATGAAACCTGGTTATAGCTGATAATGCAGATATATTGGCACACATCGTATCGTATCCAACAGCCCCGTGAGCATGTATGTCCACAAAACCAGGCGCTAAATATCCATCGTCTAAACTGATAATTTTTTTGGAATCAGTTAAATTTGGCTTTTTTTTGTTATCTAATTTATCAACTTTCGCTATGCGCCCATCAGCTATTGTCAAAACCAATGGACCAAGATAATGCGGCGTGATTGCTCTTTTGGCAAATATCTTAAATGATGTGCCGGATGACATATCTTTACTTTTTATCTAATTGATACTCTATAAAATCTGCAAGGATAATACCTGGCATTATTATCATTAAATTGAATAATTCCTGACTCCGATGACTTTGTATCCAAAGGTAACCATAATAATAAATCAGACGAGGCTTCTAATAAATAATTCATCCCTGGCTGGCCGTTTAGTGTTATAATCGCCTGTCCGGTCTTTACCCAATTTATCTTAATTGTAGGCGCAACCACTTGTACTGTGGCGACTTTTATGGGCAGGAATAAATTATCTATGCATGCTGTATCTAATCCGCCCGAAAAGCTCGCATCCTTACTATACCGCCATTCAAACTTATTAGTGCCACCCGGCACAGAAAACATGAAGTTTGTCCAACCCACTTCACCTGACCACCGAGCTACCAGCTTTCCATTTATTAGAAATTCCAAATAATCCCAGTTTTCCTCAGAACTTACATATAAATCAAAAGCCCCAGTGCCTTCGGAAGTATTAGTGATTAATGTCAAGGTAGTAACTTGATTATCCGTTATTTTTCCGGCACGAGCAGAAAAAAGGCCGCTGGACTTAATGTTTGTCTGAACAAACCACTGAGGGCTCTGAGTACTCCAGGCAAGTTTTTTGAGATCGCCAGTCTCAAAGTCATCCGTCATATTTGTGTCGCCTCCCCTTATTGCGAGTCTAAACGTAGCCAGTAAAGTTACATCCTGATTGATTGTAAATGTTAACGGATTATTTCCAGAATTAATTGACCCGGACCATGAAACAAATTCGAAATATTTATCCGGTGTGGCTGTGATTGTTACACGAGCACCGGCCTTATATGTTCCATATGCAGGGGTCACACTACCTCCGGCTGTATTCGAAACAACAAGTGTGTAATATTGTCCAGCCTCTGGCGGGACATACACATATTGAAGCTGAAGGAATCCATAAGAACCTCCGTAACCGTCTACTGCAATATAGTAAGTTGTATTCGTTGTGACATTAAAAAGTACTGAACTTGTTTTAACTGTAGAATCTGCATCGTCATTCGAAACTACCTCCACCAGGTCAGTTAAAAGGGGTGTGAGCTGGTTAGTACTGACATAAACCGCCAAGATAGTATCAAAATTTGAACCTTCAGTAGTCAATTGTAACGTGCCCGAGCCGGGAGATGTCCACTTATACCAGACGGATCTGCCGCCAGAGTTTCCTGCATGATATGGTTCATATGGTTCAACTGTCGCTCGCTCAGTGTTTGCATAAGCAATTCCAGCTACACCACTTAAGATCTGAGCATTGGCAAAATAATCATTTATCGGGTCGAGATATCGTACTACAATAAAATCTGCTTTTCCCTGGTTCCCTGCATAGTCAACGGCATAAGCCTGAATCAAATTGGTCCCGGGTTGAATAAATAATGTCATGCTCCAGGACTCATAGTTATCCGAAAGAAGATAAATCTCAGGCCCATTGTTGACCCTTATCGTCACATTACTAACTCCGCTATCAGTGGGCAAAGGCTCCTTTGCCGTTCCTACAATAGTTAGAATATTTGTAGTTGTTATCGTCTCACGATCAGGGGATATAATCGATACAAGCGGTGCTCGGGTATCTAGAGTGCCTCCGGGTATTATCCTTAAGCGAATGTTTCCAACGTCATTGCTAGTAAGTCCTGATACTGCAATTTTGTAAGTTACCCCTGACTGCGCAGCAAAATTAACATACGGCGCCTTTCCACTAGCTGTGTCACTTTTAGCTGACGCTATCTCCACCAGTTGCGTAACAGAGACACCCGTGTAAACAGCAAGCACAGAATTAAATGAAGTACCAGCTAAATCAATTAAAACATTTGTAGTCACTGGAGAAGTCCACATCCACCACACAGAAGCATCCACAGAGCTAACTTTTGCATGACGAGGCTCACCAGGCTCAATAGACGCATAATTATTAGTTGCAGTTATCAGAAATGTACCAGGTGATACTTTTAAGGCATTTTTGAATTTATCATTTTCGGGTCTGGGTACTATCACATAATTATTCACAAAAACATTAGTAAATGAAGTGGGAACAACATCCCCCGTTGCATTCGTAATGGTTAAATCAATGCCAGCAATTAAGATTCTAAACTGCTGATATGTCCATTGCCGGATTTCTGGAATAATGACATTGCCGGAAAACACACCATCATCTTTTTGCTTATCTGGCGGAAAACCACCATCAAACAACGACACATTATAATTGCTCTGCATCAATGTAAATGACACAGTTACAAGCACATTTGAATAAAGTAATACGCTTATCCGGTTAGTTACTGTATTACCCTGATCATCAGTTTCTACTACCTCATTTGTAACTGAGTACCCGGGTAATTTTACCGTGAATAAATTTGTACTCTCAGATACTAAAATTACATTCGTAGCGGGAGTTACAATTATATTCGTAAAACCTGGCACATGCTGAGAGTGCGTATTTAATATACTACAAAACAACAAGATTAATGAGCACGCTATTCTCTTCATATATAAAACTTTCCTATTTGAAATTATTTCATTTTTGCCACTTATTAACTAATTTGTAATACCTGGCTCTGGCAAGTATTGCGTTTGTATCAACGATTTGTACAAAGCCCGAATCAGGTACAACATACTCAGTTCCCATGTCATACCATATATTCGACTCAATATTATCAGTCCATTTAACCCGAAATTGCGTCCCCGGACTGCCTGATATAAATAAGTTAATATTGCTCCCAAGAGCTCCGATCTTAACTATTTTTGCACTGACCTCCATTTGTGATGAGTTTAATTGCCCGGGTGATGGATTGGGTAATACAACAAGGTTGGTTGATCCATCAGGCAATCGGCCAATGCTTATGTCAGTTTTCTGAGCGCCAAATTCTATGGTGTCAACCGGGATGCCATCAGGTGAATATAAGCCTATAAACTCACCAGATTTGCTTAATTTAAAATTCACATGAAGATCCCTACCTGCCCCGTTCTGTCCCGTCTCCTCATCAGCCCAAACAAGCATCGTGCCCTTACTCTTAATAACTGTCCCATTAGGAATCCGGAACTTTGTTAGATTTGTACGAGAGTCCGTCAAATAGTATCCACCAAGCTCAACGTCGTACTCTCCACCATTGTAGAGTTCAAACCAGTCCTCAAAATCACCATCCGCCGGATCAGCAAGAACGGAGGCATTATCGGCCATTATCTCATTAATAAATACTTTGGGCAATGCTACAGAAACCTTATTATAGCTCCCCGGCGTAGGAATCAAAAATGATTGTCTACCCCGGGTATCGTTATCCGGGTACAACCCATAAGAAGTGCCATCAATCAATGCCGAGTAGTCTAAACAGTCCAAAACCACGGCCTGACCACTCTGTAAACGGCTCAGTAATACGATGCCACTCGGTCTCGCAAGCTCAAAGTTAGAATGATATTCCGTCGTACTTGTAAATTCAGGACGTGCATCAGCCCACACCAATATAAACGATTTAGGATTAAGTGTCGCTCCCTTCGGAAAAGCCCACTTGAAAGGATTTAAAGGATCATTGGACAAGTACAACTCAGATAAATTAATAACATCCGAACCATCATTATACAATTCAATCCACGGACTCGTAAAACCATGATTGTTTGTTATTGTTGATATATTAACAGGTTGAACTTCATTTATCCGAATCTTCGGGAAAGGTGGCATTGCGCCAAAAGCCGAATTAACTCTGCCCGGCGTTGCCTTATCCAGTCGTTGCATCCCGGTATTTTGGCTGACAGTCGCATTGGCAAATTTAACAGCTAACGTAATCGAATTAGTAGTTTCTAAATACCAAAAACTTAAAGTGTACTCTAACCCCGAAGTAATCCCACTCACTGATTGATTCAACCCTATTGAAGATACGCTGTTATCCTTGACTAACATCAATACATTTGAGCCACTTACTCCAGGAGCTGAAACTATCGAGCTATTTTGATAAGCAGAACCAAAAGTCCATGACCCGATACCCGACTCGAAACTTCCATTAGAAACAAGATTTTTCCCAATCGACGGTACCTGGCCCTGAACAAGCTCTATATCATCAATAAATACCGCGCCTTCCCTATCAAGTTGAATGTCCAGGACACCCCCCGATATCGCCTTAAAAGTTGCAGAAAAATATTGCCACCTCGGCGGCGTAAACCCGTTTTCATCCACTACAACCCAGTTGCCCGGCCTATTATTGTCCTGTGTCGGATCGATTAATTGCAATGACGATCCGCCGCCAATTGGCGAAACAGACCACGGTGCTTTTGTTCCATATGTGACCATATCAACAATGACAGGTGGTTGAGAGTCACGTTGCGGTCTGATTAACGAAATCGTCTCACCTGCATTGTCTAAATGTCCGTTAAATTCGCCTGCAATGGGTATGTTCTGGCCATACAACTGACGGAACTTTTTCGCATTTTCTACGACCACTAAATACCCATTAGGCTGAATGACAGTGTTGTTTGTAAAAGTAAAATCAATGCCGTTGAAATACCAACCAGACAGATCAAATGACTGATAACTCGAGATATTGTATATTTCTATATATTCACCCCCAGCTTCTACTGGCTTATACATAATTTCGTTGATTACAATCGCCTGCTCAGGATCGATGTACGGGCCTGCATACTGAACATTAATTGTTTTTTGAATATTTGTTATAACCTCCCCGTATGAGTCAATACCTTCGATCTTAATAATATTTGTCTTTAAATTTAATGGTACACGAACTGACCAGTTAGAGATGGATGTCCAGTTTACCTGATATTCAATTCCGTTGATTTTTAATGAACGTAATGCCAATGGCGCTGCACCCTTAATTTCCAAAATCTGAGAAGTTGAAATGTAGTTAGTTGACTCAGGAAAAGTAATCCTGAAATCTGATTCATTTGTAGCGAGTACTTTCTGCAGGTATGTACGCCTTGCATTCATGTAGCTCTTGATCTCCTGAGGTGAATTAACTCGTATACCATTTGCTAGTAAGGCGTTGTATCGTTCATCCAACCAGGAATCAAAGTTCTGAGAGTAAAACGGACCATCAAGAAGATCTTTTATAGCCCTCAGGTATGCTCTCCTGAAAGCAGGCGTCCTTAAGAGTCTGTCCACTTGTCGATCAACAGTGCCATCAAAATGCGCATTATAAAATACATCATAACTTGGACCATCTCCCAATCCAAAAGCGAAACTGATATCCCAGTTTAGCAATTGCCACTTGCCTTGCTCAGGTTTATAAGCAAACATATTCTTCCCACGTTTGTAACCATAGCTATCCCAATCCCCCACAACATGCCTCAATGCCATTGTCCGCATCCATTGCTCCACATCACATAAATCGGATACAATCTGATAAAATTTATTCGTGTCCGGATAATTCATTGCATCGACAAGTGCAAACAAGTTAGAATAGTTATTTGCTGAATCAGTAACAGCGCGCTTCCGCCACATCCATCTATAAATCGCCAACTTTTTCTCACCGTTACCGGTAAGAAACTGATCCAAAGTAGCATCAACATTTATAAAGTTATAATTGGTATTGTATTCAAACCAGTCCTCAATTTTATGAAGGTCACCATTAGGATCTTTAGGAAACCACTGCTCAAGAAAATCTGCATTGGGTTGTTGGGCGTCTTCAAAAACGAATGATTTTCTAACACCATTAAAGAACAAATTTACGTACCTGCGATATGTCATAGGCAAACCCAATCTGCTTGCCGCCCAATGAGTGGCTTGTTCTCTTAATGCTGTAGTATCGCTACCAAGATTAGATGGCGCATTTAACACAAATTCATCTTGCCCCAAAAACTTATCGTCCTTGGGCATTATCACAACATAATTACAGTCATCGTTTACAGGACTACTGTATCCACCCCAATGAAAAGGACTTCCACTATATAATGCCCCGGCGTTGTAAATTATCCTGTAATTGCCATAGACAAAAGTAACATCTAACGGTTCATTACTACCACGTTCACGGGATGTCCACTCATCAACAGTCTCTTGCTTAGCCCAGATCCTGTAAGTCCCTAAATTTCCTGACGGTATTGTCTCTCCAAACCGCACCAGACATTCATGCTCAGGTGCATTGTTTGGGTATCTGTTCGTCACAGAAGACATAGCACCGTCATTAGCTTCAAGATAAAATGCAATCATTGTACCCGCAGGCTGACCCGGTATAAAAGCGGTAAACACGCCATCACCAGCAACCATATCACCATCAGAACCATCGTCATTCATTATGACCGAAAAAGTATTTAACGCAGGTGGATACCGCCAGATCAGTTTTACACTTTTAATACCCTGTGGATCTGTAACAAGAGCTGAAATCCTGACATTCTCACCTGCAGCCGGTAATACAGGAAATGCCGAAACCTGACAAATCGCAGGCCCGGTGTTCTTGCTGAAGCAACTATTCATTCTTCCAGGTGTACCAACATTTTTTGGCACCTTTAACCTACCCGTTGCTTCCAGATAATTGCCATGTAAACGGAATAGTATCTCAGGCCAGCCTTTTATGAATTTTACTTTCGCTCGGATAGTGACCAGCATACCTGGCGAAAGCTGCATATTAAGAAGACCATAAACTTGATTCGGCCCAGTATCACCCCGCGAACTTGCTACAACATGTAAGCATTTGGAGTTATTAATTCCACCGTTCATCTCCACAAATGAATGCTTATGACTGCCGCGCGGTGTCCATCCAATTAATCCGCCTTCGAATCCGGAATTTTGAACTATATTAACCCCATTATAAACAACCTCTACATCATCAACGAGGCATTCTCCCGGACCAAGCATTAAAATCTCAATACTTCCAATTCCATATCCAGAATAACCCAGGTCCAATACACCGGTGTTTTCTATAATTGTCCATTCAGCCTTACCACTCTCATCACTATCCGCCCAGTTTGAAGCTAAAGAATTATCCGAGTTTGGATCTTTCAATTCAAGACTACTTCCACCCCCATCGGCCCATTCACCCCATTGCCCACCATCATAATAACGAACATCGTCAACTGTTAGCCAAATCCTATTAGTAATTAAAGATCCATCCCGATTAGTAATAATCACAAAATCGGGTTCAGATAAAGCAATTCTCTCCCCTGAATTAGCCAAACTCCCGGAAAAATTACCCAGAACTATCGCGTTGGTAATTTCACCATAATTTTCTCTGAATCTTTCAATATTTTTAGTAACCACGGCAAAACTGCCGGGGGCAAGCCTGGTGCCAGTCGGCATTTCAAATGAAACACCATCTGTAAACCTCCAGCCTGATATATCTACCCAATTAGTCCCTTTGTTAAATAGCTCAATAAATTCATCATTACTATCCCCAGAAACAGGATTATAATATATCTCATTAATGACTACGTCGTGTATCAACGGGAACGAATTAGGTGCAGCCTGGGTCGGTCGACTCAATTCAACTATTGCATCATTGCCATTAGGATACCGCCCATAAGACACGCCTATTCGTTGAGGACTAAACCTGATTGCGTCAATTACTCTGCTCATTTGCGGAGCAAATAAAAATAACTTCTGTCCATCACGTCTGAGATCAAACCCGAGCTTAGATCGGTCAACAGCATAAAATCCGCCTCCGCCAAGTTTCGTGCCATTAGGAATAATGTACCTGGGTATGTCCGGATCGTCTGTGATTATACATCCCGAAATATCTACCTGATTAGTGCTATGATTATACAACTCAATAAACCCCTGGGCTCCCTTTACACCCTCAGCCAGGAACTCATTAATACAAATCATATTCAAAGGCTCAATTGAAATTGGCTCCGGCTTTCCTGGAGAACCACCTATCTGTGAACTTAACTTCCATGCCCGTACATCAGATTCTCCATAAGAAGGTCTGCCCAACACAAGCGAGTGGCCAGATCCATCTGCAGCACACGGCCATGGCGGATCTCCACTGAAATGAGCACTCAGCAAAATCGCTCCCAGTCTGTTCTCTAACTGAACAACCCCTTTGCTGTTTTCAAGACGCCCCTGGTACGGACCTAACACGTTTGTTATCCCATAAATGTCTACTATATCATGTGGAGATTTGGCAATTACGATAAAATCCCCTCCTCTTAGTATAGTACCCTGTGGAAACTCATAGCTTATTGCACCACTTATCCTGTAACCGCTTAAATCTTCCGAGAAAGGCTGAGAATTAAATATCTCTAAATATTCGATATCACGTCCATCTGAACGGCGTTTGGGATGATACATGATTTCCGAAATCACCAGGCCTGTACGTCTCGACGATGGACCAAGAGGCTCAAAGCCGGGCGGTAAACCAGATACTAAATTCACATTAGTAGAAGTATTCGCCGGAAAACCAAAATTAATAGTCGCTACATTTGTCGAAGACTTGCTGGCTGCACAAAATCCTACATAAATGATATTAGACATCCCAATAGTCTGTTGTCCTAAGAAATACCAGTTAGTGCCATCAATGCCTGCATAGCCTGAAAAAATATTGCCACTGCGAACAAGCCTAATCCAGGTATTCGGATAATTAACAGGGAAATTACCCGTCATTAACACCTGGGCGTTATAATTTGTCCTATATTTAAACGCACACCCACTGATACCCGGCATCGCTACTGTAGCGGCCATCTTACTATTGACTGTAAGGGTCTCACGTGCCATAAGCCCGGCCTCGGCCCAGGGATCTATAGCACTAAACATCGGGACTCTAACACAAATATCAAAGTCGCCATATCTAGGTTGATAAGCAAAGTAAAATTGATCATTCGTTCCAATAATACCTTTGCCAGCTGCAGAAATGGTATACCCACCCACAACAGGTAAGATACTCCCACTAACCTGGCTACTACCAATATCTAAACCACTAAAATCAGAACTCACAAACCGTACTCGGGTATCCGATAAAATCATATTCCTAGCGCTAGACCTATCAGTTATGTTGTTTATCGTAAGTGTATATTCTACCCTCATCGATAATGGGCTAGTTGTTAATACCACTCTGGAGGGATTGTCAGTGTCTATCTTTGCAGAAATAATTGATGCATTGTTGTCAAGTTTATAGTTATTAACATTAGCGCCACCATAAATTGGCTCTGAAAAAACTACTACAACAGTATTGGCCCCGGAATTCGCTGCCCATAAAACAAATGGCGGAGTTATATCCGGTACAACTCTTAAAGTAGCTGTTCGGGTCACGACTTGCCCCAAAGAATTAGATATAATGCAACTATATTTTGCACCATCATCAGTCACGTTAGCATAATAGTTCGTATAAACCCGATTGGTAGCCCCAGGTATGTCATGGCCGTCGCGCTGCCATCTATATGACACAGGATCAAGATTGGATACTAATACGTCGAATACTGCGGGCTTGCCTTCGTCAGCAACTACATCCGAGGGCTGTTCTACTATTATTGGCGGCGATATTGGGACTGTTACCGGAATAAAACGCCAGGCGGGAATCGGTTCTTCAATGGTACCATCTGGTAGCTGCCATCTTACTTCAAGATGATCACCACCTGTCCCCTCCTTCATTAATACCTCAACATAATAATACTTCCCCACCTCAAGATAAATCGGTGATGATTGCTGTGTGGGTTCCTTATCCCACTCGTAATACGAAGTCCATCCGCTGACCGATGCTATTTCTTTTTTATTCTGTACAGAATTATCATCACTAATATACATGGTAGACGCATCATCACTGGCTATCCAAAATATATACTTCCCCGATTGTGGCACTGTTAGAAAACCACGAACCCGAGAACCGTAATTATCATCGTAGTTAGTAGGCGTCTGGAAAAAATCAGTTAAAATAGATGTTCTCGTCGGCCTGTCAGGATATATCAGCGAATTAGTTAAATCAAATATAGAACTTCCGGATATACCAGTGTACACCTCCCAATATAACCCACGGTCTTGACAAAAAAGATCATGCGTGCCAAACAGAAGTCCTATTAAAAATATTAAAAAACTCAAGATCGGCTTTTTCATTAGCTTTATCTTACACTCCATACTTTTTAAATAAAACAAAAATTTACCTCAATCTACTCTAGATTTTATTGACATATTGATATCATTTTTCGTGCCAGAAAAAATCAAAAGTTAATAAATAACATTAAAATGTAAGGACTTCCAAAAGCTTATCGTGCTATATCAGCAAAACATTTAAAAGATAGTTAGCCAGGATTTGATTTCACATGAACGGTAATGGCAATGTTATGAATTAAATCATAACAGAAGCACATTTTGTTAACTGTGAATTGCCACCTTATCAGTTGCATCATTTCACAACTATAACTAAAGAAAATTACCGACAAAATTACTTTTAAACCTTGAGTGATTTGAGCTCCGAATCGTTATGATGTTTGAATATTTTGTAAATGTTTGTGGATTATTTGTATTCCAATTTTGCCTGTGAATTAATCTAAATCCAGTACTGGCATTCTTGCCTGTGGAAAGTGCTATTATTGAATCCTGTTATCAAATTTAATCTAATAAAAACTTATCAACCTGAGTGCTGGGGCGCCTGCCATCTCGTCCAAACCAGGCTTAAAAAATCAATCGGTGTGGAACTCGACCCTCCATAAGATTGTCAGAAATTTGATCTGGGTCTAACCCGCCCCTCCAGAAATTAACTTTGAAATATTTTTCAATAAAGATTCAATCGTAACGATTTTGATTTAGATTATTAATGCGTCACTTTATGAAATTTTGTATGCAGTGTAGCGCTTAAACCTGATTGTATCTGACCAGTAATCCTCAGGTAGCCCAGCTTTTCGTTTAAGAATAGATAAAAACTCTTTAGCATCTGATACTTGATCCCATACACTTGGTAATAGGGTAGACCTAAATCCAAAGCTTTCCTCCAAAACCAAACCATCGATCCCGGGACGAATCTCCTTTAACGCAATCTCCTCGGTTTGCCAGGATACCGGCTCCAGCTGACTGAGTATTGAAATCTCAGCCTTGATAAATGGAAATTCTTCTTTGGTTAGTGGACTAAATCTCGGATCATTAAATGCCGCTGCATATGCATAATAAGAAACAACTGAAATCAATGGCTGCGTAGCCTCTAATGTCCCAATGCACCCACGTAAATTATCATTCTTCGTTAAAGTAACAAAAACAGCAGCATTCCTTTGCAGCGCAGGTGAATATTCTTTAACGTTTACTTTTATAGGCCGATTAAACTCCAAACCGTGCTCTATAGACTTGTACGCAGTCTGGAGAAGTGTCTTCTTTTCATCTTCACTTAATTCAATTTGAAAACCTTCCATATTCATTCTCCTCTTGTCTCTTTGTTAATCTTATCTAAGGATTCATTCTATCTACCTATACAAACCATCAGTTAAATCTCTGATTCCGACTCCGACTTTCTAAAAGCGCCAAAAACACTCCATTTAAAAACCTGCAACTTTTAAATCTTTCATCATTTCCAGCATAAACACCCCAAAACGTACTCATTCTAATAGCTTAATATTTAGTTTAATATTATTATGCATTCCCAGGATTGTCAAATACTTTTATAATTTAATGATGCGTAAACATTATCCTAAGCAAAGGAAACATTTTCTGATAATAGCATCATAATAAAACAACCCATTACAAGTATTCAAACAAGTATACTTTCAATCAGGCATGCTTAAGATCTCTGAATGGTTTGCTGCTTAGGTGAAAAATTTGTATTCAAATCTCGCCTGAAAATAGAAAAACAATGCCTGAGATCCAATCTTATTGGCGGGACACGTTCCACCACGTGCGTAAATTGGATCGACGCCGTCCACGCCATCCAAAAATGGGTCGGGTAAGTCCCAACCCTCCAGAAGATGACACGAAATCCAGTCAGGATAAAGCCAGCACCTCCAGATGCTTGGCTTTTCAAAGCCAAACCATCAGGCTTTTGAAATATTTTGCAATAAAAATTTAATCCAAATGATTTGGGTATAAATTGATTATATTGAAAGTAGTTAGGCTACCTGCCTTGATATAAAAAGTGCAAATAACATGAGTCTGTATCTTTGATATCTGTCTTAAGCTGAGTTATATAGACTTAAATTCTAAAAAAAACCAGCCCCGTCTATACTGACGGGGCCGCGTTCTGCAATGTTTATTAAAAAATTATAAGAGCATCAAATTAGAGTTTGGACTTAACTGCCTCTGGAACCTCAAACTTTACTGATCCTGCATCTTTGATCTCTGTAGTGGTCTTACGAGTAATTTCACGTTCCTGATTGTCTTGAGGCGAAGTAAACTTACCTTGAACTTCTACCTCGTACTTGACCAATTTCCCATCAGTAATCCAAATCTTGATAGATCCTTTGGCATCTTTTGCTTCCGGTGCATTACCACCTCCTTGAGCCCTGGCTGTTCTAAATGTAAGTAACTTCTTAGCTCCGTCTTCGGTCAAGTCTCCGGAAATAACAGCATCTGATTTTTTAAGTTCTTTTACAGAATCAACTAATTGAGCAACTTCGGCTGCTGGTGCTTTGTAACCTTGCAATGACCGCACAATAAATCTTGACCTGTTTTGATTATCCGAACTGATTTCTTCGAATGTTTTCCATCCATCTTCTGTCTTTATGACTCCTTTTTCACCCTTTAGGATTGCCTCAGTAGTGGTTTGACCTCGTTCCATCGAAAGCATGATAACCCCGTCAGCATTTACCTTGCCTTCTGTTGTAAAACTACGCGACTGCCCTCCAAATGGCATTTCTGTTGTAGTTTTCCAAGCATAACCTGCTTCGGTTAACTTCTTTGCTGCTGCTTTGACATCGTCTTTTAAATCTGCAGCTAGCATGTTTCCGGCAATTAACATTGCCACAACAATAATCATTGAATTTTTCATAATATTTAACCTCTAACTTCAAGAGGCTATAGACGAAATCCCTCCTTATTAAGTTACAATTTGATAAAGTTTTTCTAATAACCTTTTAAAATCAGGGCTTTTCACCGTAGGCCAGGATCGTCTGAAAATAAGGTGGACTTTCTTCTTTTGCTACCACTGTAACCTCAATATGTTTGAACCCGGCATTACTTAACCATTTTTGTAAATCACATTCCCCGAAACCAGGCCATAAATCACCATGCAAAACCCGAGCTTGTTCATATGTGTGTCTCAAAAGATCAAGTATAACAATCCTGCCACCTTTTTGCAGAATCCGCCACGCAGACGCAATAGCTCGTTCAGGATCTCTGGCATGATGCAACGCCTGACTCAATAAAACCAGATCTACTGACCCATCACTTATCGGTGGATCTTCTAAATCCCCGAGCCTAAACTCCAGGTTTTTAATCCCATTTTTACGTGCTCTTGAAATACCAAACTCGACGATCTTTTTTGAGTTATCTACAGCAATAACCTTTTTGGCATTCATTGCCAAAAGTTCGCTAACCAGTCCCTCCCCAGAACCTAAATCAGCTATCACCATCTTCGGAATCAACCGAATTAACATTTGAGCAAATGCCTGCCATGACCTGCCCGGTCCGTAACTACGGCCAAATCTGCCTGCAACCTGATTGAAATACAAAAGCGCTTTGTTCTGTCGTAACTCAATCACCCGCTTCAAATTCAATAAATCAGATTCAAGTTCACTCGAATTTATACCCGCACGAATGGCAACATTGATGATCTTTTTAACATCGCCGTCTTCGGGCTCTTTGTAACAATAAAATGAACGTTTCCCTTCACGCCTGCACTGGACCAATCCCATCTTTTGCATGTGCGCCAGATGCGTGGAAATTCTGGATTGACCTAACTTTGTAATTTCCTGCAATTCCTGCACAGACAGCTCCTGCTGCTGCAATAAACCCAATAACCTAATTCTGGTACTGTCTGCTAAAACCCTAAAAAACTTAACCACATCATTCATTTATTTTGATAATGTTAGAATTTTCTTTTTGACCTTTTGAACGCATATGATATATCTTCGTATCAAGATGAGTCAATATATTGACTAATAAATTTAATTTTTTGTCCATGAATAAAAAGTTTATTTTTTCCTCTGAGTCAGTAGGTGAAGGACACCCAGATAAGGTCTGCGACCTTATCTCTGATGCCGTGCTGGATGAATGCTTAACACAAGACCCGTACAGCAGGGTCGCATGCGAATGCTATGCAAAAAGCAATCTCGTCGTCGTAGGCGGCGAAATCACAACTAAAGCTACTGTAGATTTCAATGCCATTGTCCGTAAAACAATTAGAGATATCGGCTATATCCATGACGACGACGTTTTTCACGCAGATAAAGTCTTCATAATTAATGCCATTACCAAGCAAAGTCCAGATATTGCCCAGGGTGTCGATGCCCGAGCAGCTGAAGGTAAAAAGTCCTCAGAACAAGGCGCCGGAGATCAAGGACTCATGTTCGGTTATGCTTGTAATGAAACCCCAGAACTGATGCCAGCACCAATCATGTTTGCTCACAGACTTGGCAAAGAGCTTAATAATGTGCGCAAATCAAACAAAATCAAATGGCTCAGACCCGATTCCAAAACACAGGTCTCTGTCCTCTATGAAAACAGTAAACCAGTCAAAATCACAAACGTCGTCATATCAACCCAGCACACCGAAGACGTCAAACATTCAACAATTGAAAAATTCATTATCCAGGAAGTAATCAAAAAAGTTTTACCTGAAGATTTACTTAGCAAAGACACACAGTTTCTCATCAACCCTACCGGTAGATTCGTTGTCGGCGGCCCACAGGGCGATACCGGGCTGACTGGACGAAAAATAATCGTAGACTCTTACGGTGGAATGGGCAGACACGGCGGAGGATGCTTCTCTGGCAAAGACCCATCAAAGGTGGACCGCAGTGCTGCTTACATGGGCAGATACGTGGCAAAAAATATCGTTGCAGCAGGCTTGGCCACACGTTGCGAAATCCAATTCGCTTACGCAATCGGGTATCCTGAACCAGTTTCAATCTGCATCGACACCTTCGGTACAGGCGTAGTAAGTGACGAATCCATAACAAAAGCCGTTCAAGAAGTCTTCTCATTTAAGCCCGCCGACATCATCAAGCAACTCAATCTACTACGGCCTATTTACAAAAAAACCACAAATTACGGACATTTTGGCAAGACCGACCCAGACCTAACCTGGGAGCAAACAGATAAAGTAGAAGACCTAAAAAAAGCTGTAAAATAAAACATCCAACCACTAAAAAATCTTACTTCAACTAATATGCCCAAGAAAAAATTCCAAATCCATAACGATTGCTTCGTTAAAGATATCTCACTGGCAGATCTTGGTCGAAGAGAAATCGAGATCGCTGAACATGAAATGCCCGGGCTCATGGCCGTTAGAGAAAAATACGGTCCTAAGAAACCATTAAAAGATGTCCGGATAACAGGCTCTCTGCATATGACCATTGAGACAGCCGTCTTAATAGAAACTCTGGTCCAATTAGGTGCATCTGTCCGGTGGGCATCCTGTAATATTTTTTCAACTCAGGATCAGGCTGCTGCTGCTATAGCCGCAAGCGGCGTCAGTGTTTTCGCATATAAAGGTGAATCATTAGAAGAGTATTGGGATTTTACCCTACGCGCCTTAACACACCCCGATATGCAAGGCCCGGAGCTTGTTGTGGATGACGGCGGTGACGCAACGTTATTGCTACATAAAGGTTATGAAATGGAACACGGCGACGATTGGGTAAATACTCCAGCTTCCTCCCATGAAGAACAGGTCATAAAAAACCTGCTTAAACGCTGTGCCAAAGAACGCCCGGGCTGGTTCACTGCTATCGTCAAGGACTGGAAGGGCGTCTCAGAAGAAACCACTACCGGTGTCCATAGACTATATCAACTGCATGAACAAAAAAAATTGCTAGTCCCGGCCATTAATGTTAACGACTCTGTCACAAAATCTAAGTTTGATAACCTGTACGGTTGCCGCGAATCGCTTGCTGATGGTCTCAAACGAGCACTCGGCGTTATGATCGCAGGTAAAACAGCCGTCGTATGCGGATTCGGAGACGTAGGAAAAGGTAGCGCCCAGAGTTTACGCGGTTTCGGTGCAAGGGTACTGGTTACTGAAATCGATCCCATTAATGCCCTCCAGGCAGCAATGGAAGGCTACGAAGTCACTACAGTCGAAGAAACATTAGGTAAGGCCGATATCTATGTTACAGCAACCGGCTGTTGCGATGTCATAACACTAGAACACATTCTCCAGATGAAAGACCAGGCCATTGTATGCAATATCGGGCATTTTGATAACGAGATCCAGGTCGATAGGCTCAACTCTTTAAAAGGCGCCAAAAAGGTAAATATCAAACCACAAGTCGACCGCTATGACCTTCCCAACGGACGCAGTATTTACCTGTTAGCCGAAGGCAGACTAGTCAATCTGGGCTGTGCTGAAGGCCATCCAAGCTTCGTAATGTCAAACAGTTTTACCAACCAATGTCTCGCACAAATGGATCTTTGGCAAAACCGCAATACATACAAACCCGGTGTCTACAGGTTACCAAAAAAACTAGATGAAGAAGTCGCACTATTACATCTTCCAAGATTGGGTGTTAAGCTTACCAAACTTACAGAAAAACAAGCAAAATATATTGGAGTACCTATCGACGGTCCATTTAAACCGGAACACTACAGATATTAATCCATTTTATCAAGCATCACTCTCTAAATCAGTCCAATAAACAAGCTCGGCTAAAGACGGCCTGCCATCGTGACGCCAGGCTATAGAGGGTGATTGCATCGCCCCAAGTGGACAAATCCGTTTAACTCCCCAACGGGCCAGTTTCTTTGCAATGTGCCTTTTTTCGTCAGGAGCTGCAGCCAAACCTACTGTGGAAACTTTTGGCCTTATCGGTTCTACTGCCCGCAAAACATCATCAAGACTATTTACCCCTTTCACATAAATAAACCTGTTCAAACATGAGACCTGAAAAAGTGGATCATCCTCATAAACTACAGTCCACGCAGTAGTTCCTTCACTTTGCCAGACCTTAGTCTCGTGCATATTCGCAGCTCTTACCATATAAAAAGCCCTTCTAAGAGAGATCGATGAAGCATCCGGAACGGATAATTTTCCACGTGGCTGGAATCTTTCTAATTTATCCAACTCCTTTCCAAGTTGCTCAGCAAATTGTTCTGCTAATCGTTCACAACCCTGTTGTACATAAAACACATGTGGTGATAAGCAACCGCACTGATCCCAACAAGCAATATCTACTGCCGCCAGCGATACCAACCTATTCATATTTTGCAATTTAAATGCCCTCTCAGTTATGTACCCAAAACTTACCTTATTTCCATAAGGGATTATCCTGACATGAGCCGGTATCCGTTTTGAGACCTCTAAAATGGTCTGATCGCTTCCGGTAATTGTAATGCAATCTGCAGCTTCAAACAATGGTTCCTCGAGTTCCACTCTACCCCCTTGCCATTCAGCTATTTCTATACACGAACCTAACTTAGGATCCATTTCATATATTGAGTGAGCAAACAACCTGGGAAATAATGATGCACCACTTGCGCATTTTATGAACTGTGCCGCCCTGACTAAAAGCCCCATCACTATACTGGACAATGCAGGAACTGGTAAATTGCCAGCAGCTATATGCACCAATAGATCAGGACCTGTAGCAATGGCTAATCGATGAGTCCTGGCTTCATATTCATTCGCAGTTAAATCGTCTAACCTGCCAATGTGCCCCAGATCCTGGACAATCAATGCCTCAAGGTTCTTTTCTGTTAATTCCCTGAAAAACGTATTTAACCCATAAGCTATTGTCTCTGCAGAAAAACCAGATTCAACAGACCCCTGTTCAATTGCCATGCGTCGAAACTTATAACCATCATCCAACCAGCGTTTTCCAAGTTCTGCTAACAATAAAATGATTGACTGTGTAGAGCGATCTTCCATGAATCTTTCCCTGTTCTTTTTTAGTGTATAACATGCCTCTGATATTAACTTCTGATTTAACACTTTCGAATCGTTAATATCAGCAATAAAATAATTTGGTAATTCCTGATTCATTCTATCGTTTTTTTTAGCACAGTATTTATGATACTTCCAGTGATGTTATTAAAAAAATAAGGGCCGGAATTTCTTCCGGCCCTCTGTGCTAATTTTTAGCTAGCCGCAGCTGATATTTACTTTTTCAGTCTGAAGAACTTAGGCGATTGAGTCGCTGGCACGACATACTGCTTGTCATTGCCAACTACTTCAATGCCAGTAGTAATATCTGCATACGGTCCAGTAACTTGATCAGCTGCTTGTAATACGAACCCTTCGGCACTGGCTGGCCATGTAACTTTAACCATGCCATCACCGATCTGCGCTATCGCCAACTTCGGTGCAGCCGGAGGAACTCCACCGCTAACTAAACTAAACTCGCGATACTGCGCTATAGTGTTCGTACCTGAGTTGTTATGTGCTGTTGTGCACAGTCCAACAAATAACGTCGATGGTACATTCGCACCAGTCAAATCAATCGTTGCACGAACCTCCCAATCAACCCCGTTCGTACTACGATATGCAGTGACTAGCTCACCAACACGTGTCAACCTCACCCATGCATTCGGATACGTCACAGGACCAGGCCGCGGCTGTATCTCACCAGGCCAACCAGCAGATGATCCATTTGGCGTCTCACGATAGTTGCATTCCCATATATTTGCACCTTGTGTTGGATCTACAACAATGTTCAGGTTCCTACTGCCACCAGATAGATCCTCGCGCATCATTAACCCGGCCTTTGCCCAGTTGTCACTCACGTATTGCAGGCTCTCAACCCTGACCTTGACATCAAAGTCACCGGTCACCTGCTGATACACAAAGTGGAACCCGTCAGTGTTGTTCCATATATCTGATCCACCAGCGACAACTTCGAAACTATCGCTGCTGTATGCATAGGCAGACCCAGCAAATACAGGATCAGTAAACTGACCTGCTGCATTCGTAGTGCCCACATCTTGTGCATACAGATTCGCTATAGCTATTGCGACTGACCCACTGCCAGCATTGCCAGCTAGATCCTTGACACCGCTGTAACTCACGGATGCTCCAGCAGCAACTGCTTTGTCTAACGTCAATACCACCTGTTGACCACTTGGCCTTAACTGAGCTTTGGTTACTGTTGCACCAGCAACACTGTAGTTCGCAGCTGTACCGGCACTCACAGGATCAAGTAGCTCATCAAACATTATCCCGACCTCTGACCGGCCAACCAGTGCACCGGCAGATACCGCTACAGGCGCTACAGTATCAGCTTGCACAGTCAACACCGCAGCAGCACTGTTAGTCTGCAGTCCGGGTACTCTAAGCACACAGCTAAATTGAGCACCATTATCGGATAACTGTGCCAACGGCGTTGTATACGTCGGACCAGTGGCTCCGGCTATATCAACCCCGTTCTTCTGCCATTGATAACTCACGTTCGTGCCAAAGCACGATGTGCCAGCAACAACAATCGAGAATGTAGCACGCCGGTTCTGTAATACCGTAGTATTCTGTGGCTGTTGAACAACAGTTATCGATGCTACATCAGGATTTGCAAATGCGCCTATGTATTGGCTGCCTATTATGTTAGTTGCATTTGGAGCATCAGGTCGAACCCATGCAACCGACAGGCTATCGCCACCACCACCTTCCTTTTGGAACGCCTCGAAGTAATACTTCTTACCCGCTTGTAAGTTTATTGGATTGGATTTCTGCTGACCACTGCCCTGGCTAGACGGCGCATTCCATTGCCGGAATCCGGTCCAACCATTGAAATACGCTATCGGGTCAGTGCTTAGATTAGCCGGATTATCATCCGTACTTAAGTACAACGCGGTACTATCATCACCAGCGATCAGGAAGTAGTAATCCCCTGTGACCGGTGGAATGATGAACCCGAGCACCCTGATACCATAATTATCGGCAAAATCTGGACCGGATTCAGTGCTGAACAATGCATCAACCCAATCGGGCATGCCTTTGGTATATTTATCACTGCCGGTTAAATCAGTCACAGCAGTGCCACCAATACCACCATAAAACTCACGAATGACAAATCCAGTGTCAAACACCCAGGCAGTGAACGTCTTCTGCGTCTGAGCCATTTGGTTCATCGAAAGGTCATAGATACCACTAATTGTAATGGTATACTTAGTGCCCGGGACCTGTTTGCTGGTCGTCAGAATTACATTTGTACCAGTAGCATCAAGATCAGATCCCAATACCTGGAGGCCACTGACCGTGTATGTGGCACCCCAAACACTTTGCTGATCAATTAGCTCGTTAAATGATATCTTGATATGCGACAACGCAGCATCACCACTGACACTATAAACCTGAGGCGGTTCAGTGTCTGCTGTAACCGTCAGTGTAGCTGTTGAACTCGTTACCGGCTGATATCCGAGCAATGTAACAATGCAACGGTATTGGTTTCCGTTGTCCCAGGTACCGGCTGGGTCAGCCATGGTGTAAGTCGGGCCATTGGCTCCCTCTATATCTGTAAATGTAGTCGCATTTGGAGCTTTTACCTGCCATTGGTAGGCAAATACCGCTGGATTCGTTGTGGAACCGCAAACTGCCTGGACCGAGAATGTCGCCTTACGATTCTGGACTATGTTCGTTGAAACAGGCTGCTGGGTTATTTGCACATTTTGAGTTAGAGTACTGCAATAACGATAAGCCTTGATGGCAGAACCAGGATAATTAATCAGCGTTCGAGTTCCGGTTGTAAGATCCTCATAGAACCATTGAACACCTGCGCCACCGCCACCCTCTTCCCAGGTAAGACGGAACGGATAAATGCCATCCACAGGAACAAGGAAGTCGAACATTGTATCGCTAAATCCCCTACCACCACTATATTCGCCTAATACGGTAGAAACATCCTGTGGCGTTGCGCCGCAGGTCACCCTGAAACCATCGTCACTATTGACACCCATTCGGTATGCTCCACGTTTTAATTCCAGATACGCAACAGCTTCCATTGCTATGTTGTCTGTACCAAATAATAGTTGACCTGGAACTGGTCTGGAATCTATTGAAAAATTACCGAATGAAGCTGGCGCGGCTATATTATAGTATATGTAATCAGTTTTTTCAAAGGCATAACCACGAATAGTCCAGTTTCTACCGGCTAGCGCATCTTCTGTATAAGCAGTGTCATTAGCAGAGGCCGTTGTATATACAAGTCTGACAGTCATACCCGGTTCCAAACCACTTCCTAATGGTTGAGCATAAGTTGCCGGTATGACAGGTACTCCGCTTGCTGTTCTGAACGACCAACTCTTAGTATAGGCTTTACCGCCTGCAGTGTAACTGATCGTAACCGGTATAGTAACGCCTTGATCCAAAAATTGAGTCGGAACAAACGTTACCGTAGTACGTGTGCCAGATTTAGTCTTCTGCACAGTTACAGGATTCCCTGCAACTGTCATTGTTATAGAGTTAAGATCGACTGTGGAACTACCCTGATCAAGAAGGATTGCAGTAATTGAAGTTCCGGGATTTACACCAGTTGAATCCGGCAGTGGATTTACATAATCCACGATGGCTTCACCAGGAATGTTCGCACTTGCATAAGAGACAATTGCGCCATCAATAGCCAGATCATTAATCAGAACCTTGTTAGTTCCAACAATCGAGAAGAACTCCACGTTAGCCCCGCCGTTACCTTCGTACCAAATTAGCCTGACAGGATAATAACCACCATTGGTCACAACCAGCCAGAATAAGGTATCAGAAGAACCACGACCACCTTCAAAAATACCAAGCTGGGTGTTTAACATATCTCTTGGCTGAGCACCGACCGTGACCCTGAAGCCATCGTCACTATTAACTCCAAATTGATATGTACCCGGATCAAGCTTCAGGTAGCCAATAATCTCGGCAGCAATATTATCGTAATTGTCCGGCTCAATAGTACCCGGAACACCAGGAATGGCATCGTCAGGTCTTGGCGGATCAGATGTAGCCTGGAAATTACCAATATCAATCCCTAAACCAGCATCCTGATTCCAGTTGATATAGTTAACAGTAAACGTTGGACCACCATTTATTATGTTTTGATATGGCTGGCCAGTAGCAGGATTTATTAACAGACCACGGATCTGTTTCTCTGCTCGGTCTGTTGAATTTGGCAATGTACCATTGTTTGTTGTGGCCTGTGTAACATATGCCGTGAACCCTGAAATATTCTTGTTAACTAAATTCTCAGGTACGGCCGCAGTAGCAGGCACCATTGTATAGTCAGGAACAATAAATGACCTCGATTCAACAATGTTCGTACCACGGTTATCTTTATATGAGACCTCGATAACATTTGTGCTCCTTGCAGGAAATGTCTGCGGAAAGATATTTACACTGAATTTTGAAGTAATATCAACCTTTTCGTACTTGCTGTAATTTACTGGCTGCGCATTGACCTTGATTTGTACTGTTTGAGGATCCAGGATTATCGGTCCTTGATCGTTAATTTCAAAATCGAATCCGGCAGGGTTACCTCTTATCTGTCCTAATACTGGGCCGGGTGCAGGATATGTCTTGATACTAATATTATCCACATACATCTTGCAATAGGAACCACCAGTACGCCCCGCAAAAACCAGACGCCCCGGACCAGGTGCAAAATCAACTAGCATTCTATCAATATAAGTAATGCCTTGATACTTGACTGTAAGATATCCGTCTGTTGTGAGAGTTACACTAAACGGTTGCCATGTGAGGGCACCAGCAGGCCCAGTCAATAATGGAGTAGAATTAGGCATCCAGACTTGTTTTACGAGCCTGTTGTCAATTCTGACGCTCAAGCCGATACAATCATAACGGACATCGCCAGTCTGAGTAGGATCAGCCGTTCCACTTTGCCACATGTCAAATCCAATAGCTAACCCCGTCTGAGTTCCCTCTTCAGGCAAATTTGCTTCGTTATTTGGCCCAGTAGCAAATTGACCACCCATAGGATCTAACACCACCGGGTCGTCAGCTCTGGCATAATTAAGACTAAAGCCATCAGCCGGCGGAGATGAACCGTCACCAACCTTTAGATAGCAAGAAAATTCAAAGCCTTTTACGACCAAACCATTATCGAAGTCATCAAACACAATAACCGTCTTTTGACTACCTTGCGCTTCTGTGATGATAAGATAACCGTCATTGGCGCCGTCTACACCGCCGGTTGGGCTCCAGTTAGCGCCCACGTTTGAGATGATATTTAAGAAACTAAATGGGTCTGTCTTAAAATCAAAGAATGCCTGACCGGCATGTAAAACAGTACTTGCACATACCGCAAGTATAGACGCTATACCCACAATTGCTTTCTTAAACGAAAAAATGTGGGACGTTTCGGTCTTTATTGCTCTGCTAAGACCTAGCATTTCGGAGGATTTTTCTTTCATACTCTCTCCACAAACTAACTCTTTTATTACACGCCAAGCAGTTTATCGGAGGCAGGTTAATGACCTCCAACTAACCCTTGGCCCGCTGAGTTTTACTAAATTTCACATGAGTTGCGTAAAATTTGCAAGACTTTTTTTAAAAAATTTTTTTGGGGGGTTTTCATGCCTTTTAATTTTTGTAATTCAAATCCAGGCCATTGATTTTACAGGAAATCCCAAAACTTATTTTTATACTACGCTTTCCATGAGCTGGATGTTCACGTTACCGTTCAAATATTTGCCGATCTGAGTTCAAAACTTAACTTGCGATTAGGAAGTTTTTCAACCTTAACTCGAATGTAATAATTTAAAATTCAATGCCGTCTTGACAAAGCGCCTTGCAATTTCTGAGATTGCTGACCAGTTATTACATTTTATCAAATCCTTAGGCATCATCGATGAACCAACGCCTAGCGCTATACAGCCAACCTCAAAAAACATGTTAGCATTTTCGAGTGTAATTCCACCCGTTGGAACAAGTTTAAGGAATGGCATTGGTGCAAGGACAGCCTTAAAAAAATCAGCGCCTAAAACTTCAGCCGGAAAGATTTTAATAAAATCCGCACCTGCTGCGTAAGCCTGGTAGGCCTCTGTCGGGCTAAAAGCGCCAATCATGATTGGAATTTGAGCTCTTTGGCATAGACTGACCAATCCTGTGTTACATATTGGGCTTACCACAAACTCTGCGCCGGCGTCGATCACTGCCTCGCAGTCTTTTGTGTTTGTGACAGACCCGGCTCCTATAACAACATCTTCTGGGACTTGTTTACGTAAATCTTTTATAATTTTTAGCGCATTAGGCGTGGTGATAGTAATTTCCACGGCAGACACGCCACCATCTAAAAGAGCGTTTACTAATGGAAAAGCCTTACCAGGATCTCCAATCCTGACAACAGCAATAATTCCTGGGTTTATAAGCTTATCCAAGATTTGATCTTTTGTTCTCATGCAGGCATTATAAAATTATCCAGATACAAAACAATTTTTCTCATGAAAAATGTTGCAGTTGGACTCCCGTCAGAATAGGTTCAGGTATGTGTATATATTGTTTGTGATACTTGGCAGCGGGTCTAATGGTAACTCAGTTTATTTAGAAACTGAGAACTGCCGGTTATTAATCGATGCGGGTTTGAGCAGTTTGCAGATCCAGAAACGTCTTAACCAGATAGGGCGGACACCTGAAAAACTTAATGGCATTTTATTGACTCACGAACACACTGACCATACTGCTGGAGCAATATTGCTAGCACAAAAACACAATATTCCCGTATTCTGCAATAAACTGACCTCAGAATCCTTAATCGAACGCGCCAGGAAACCAATCTCAACAAAAATATTTCAGACCGGTACCGCATTTGAGATCGGGGATCTGCTCGTAGAAAATTTTTCTATACCGCATGATGGCATGGATCCTGTGGGTTTTTTAATCAAATCCGAGTTAGCAAATGTAGGCATTTGTACAGACCTTGGTCATGTAACAAATCTTGTACTCGAACGGATTAAATCAGCTAATATTCTGCTGCTTGAAGCAAATCACGATGTCAAAATGCTTCAACAGGACACCCACCGCCCGTGGCATATCAAGCAACGAATTTTGAGCAAGCACGGACATTTATCCAATGAAACAGCAGCTCAAGCTTTAGAAAAAATCGTTAGTCCAGAATTAAAATATGTTTTTCTGGGGCATTTGAGCAAAGACTGCAACCGTCCGGACTTAGCCTATGAAATAGTTGCAGAACGCTGTTACAAGTTAGGGGCTAATCATATAAGACTCGAAGTCGCCAGACAGGAACATATTGCGTCACCTGTATTTTTGCATAAGTAATTTTGACACCAAATCTTTAATCAATTAAGTGAAATGCAGTTTTATTGCTTTATAATGTGATTTTGAATTGATATAATCGTGCACTGAGTCAGACAACTATGCCAAATAAACGAAATAATAACGGCCTTCATGATATTATCGGACTTGTGTTACTAAGTCTTTCGCTTCTATTATTTGCTGCATTATTTTCTTTCAACAAAGAAGACCTGGCATCAGTAAAACTCCCACCAAACGCTCAAACGCATAACTGGGTTGGACCGGCTGGTGCTATGATAGCCAATTTCTGCTTTTTTACGTTTGGTGCAGCAGCATTTCTGCTTCCTTTTTTAATATTTGTCACTGCACTGGGATTTTTATTCTCAGGGTTGGAATTTTTCAGGCGTCGCTGGATCTGGAGTATTATTCTGGTGCTATCCTCGTCATGTATCCTGGAAATACACAACAAAATCTTCCCTCATGCCTTACAATCTTATCTAAACGCGCCCAGCCCAGGTGGTATAGTTGGGATCTGGTTAAATGATGGCATCTTCAGGTTTTTTGGGATAATTGGAGCTACAATTATCCTTGCAACATTATATTTAATAAGCCTGATGAGCCTGTCCAACTGCATGCTTCAGGAATGGATCCAATGGATCGTCTCATTATTCAAACGGAGAACCGACGAAGCCGATCTATACCAGGAAAAATTGGAAAAACGTAAGCAGGAACTTGAACAACAAGCCAGAGAACTTGAAGAAGAAATCCGAAAAACCGGACTGGGTCCAGATCTGCAACCAGTCCCGGAGCCGACTATTCGTGATTTAAGTGTACCACAGCATGCATCAACTCCACCAACACCAGAACCAGAACAAAAAGAAATAACCGCAGAAGAAAAACATGCACCGGAAGAAAAAGCCTCTGGCCCAGCTAAGGTCATGGATATCTTAGGGCATGAACCACCTGCAAAGCCTACCGATGTCAAGCCAACAGATGAGCCAGCTAAAGACAAAGACCAGTTACTGGCAGAGCCCAAAGACCAATCAAACCGACTTAACAACACCGCAGGCCAACCTCAGCAACGACGAACTAAACCACTCTCTGTGGCAATTCCCCCTAAAATCGGGAACTACCAGCTACCGCCAATTGACTTGCTCAATTTGCCCGAGCCAGTCACACGACCTACCGAATCCAAAGACGAATTACTAGCCAATGCCCGGTTGATGCAGCAAACCCTTGCTCAATTCGATATAGAAGTCTCAGTCGGAGATATAACTAAGGGCCCAACAATAACCCGCTATGAGTTACATCCAGCCCCAGGAGTTCGTCTTGAACGCATTGCGGCCTTGAGTAATAACCTTGCTGCAGCCCTTAAAGCTGAAAATGTCCATATTCTTGCACCAATACCCGGAAAAAGCGCCGTCGGCGTTGAAGTCCCAAACGTAGTAAAAAGTAAAGTCATTCTCAGGGATATTTTGATCTCCGACGAATGGAAAAACACAAAAGCAAAGATACCCCTTGCCATTGGTAAGGATGTTTATGGACATCCAATTATACCCGATTTAGCTGAGATGCCCCATTTATTAATAGCTGGTAGCACTGGTTCCGGCAAATCAGTCTGCATTAATACTATTATAGCATCTTTGCTGTACAAGTTTCCTCCTGACCAATTACGCTTTGTCATGATTGACCCCAAGGTCGTTGAGCTACAACAATACAACCGCCTACCACATTTAGTAGTGCCCGTTATTACAGACCCCAAAAAAGTAGTCCTTGCATTGCGCTGGGTGGTAAACGAAATGGACAAACGCTACCAGATCTTTGCCAGAGTCGGTGTCAGAAATATTAAATCCTTTAACGAGCGTCCAAAAACCGGGAGCCAGTCTAAATTAGAACTTTCGGAGACAATAAAAAGTGACAAGTCTGGCACATCAACAAATGGTTTTGCAGTAGAACTTGACGAAGAAATGACCGTCCCGGATCAGGAAGACATAATAATTCCGGACAAATTATCGTATGTGGTCGTAGTAGTTGATGAGTTAGCCGATCTAATGCTTGTTGCACCTGCAGATGTAGAAATGCTCATTGCGCGGATAACCCAAATGGCCCGAGCTGCAGGAATTCATTGCATAATTGCTACACAACGGCCAAGCGTAGATGTCATCACCGGCGTCATCAAGGCAAATATACCAGCCAGAATTGCCTTTCAAGTAGCTTCAAAAGTCGATTCCCGGACAATCCTCGATGCAATGGGCGCAGATAAATTACTTGGCAAAGGCGATATGCTTTACTTGCCGCCTGGCTCATCTAAGTTAATTCGGGCCCAGGGCGCTCTTATTACTGACCAGGAAATAGAAAATATCGTTGAGTTCATAGCTAAACAAGGCAAACCCAGCTACGACATGGAAATACATCAACAGTTATCTAAACCGGAAACCGACTTCACTGCCTCAAACACATGCAATGAAGAAGAAGAGCTTATACAAAAATGTATAGAAGTCATCCGAAGTGAACAAAAAGCCAGTGTCTCACTTTTGCAACGGAGGCTCAGACTGGGTTATACGCGAGCAGCAAGAATTATGGATGAGCTAGAAAATCGTGGAATCGTAGGCCCCAGCAAAGGAGCCGAACCTAGAGATATTCTCATTGATCTGGATGCAAACGATCATCATCAAAACCAGTCATCAGAAGCAGACTAAAGAAGCAGACTAATAAAGACTAAAAAAAATGGAGCGGGTGATGGGAATCGAACCCACGTAGCCAGCTTGGAAGGCTGGAACTCTACCACTGAGCTACACCCGCACCAACTGTAAAATATATTAACAACTAAACTTGCCTTGTCAATAGGAGATAATTATTCTTGGGCCTAATGAATGCGATTCTATTTAGTGGCGCTAGAATCATCGACCCTGCACGTGGGCTCGATCAGATAGGAGACATACTTGTGGCCGACGGCAAGGTTCTCGACCCGGGACCAAAGATAACTTCTCCAATCCCTAAAGACACTCAAATTATCAACCTTTCTGGATTGGTTCTTTGTCCGGGATTGATCGATATTCACGCTCATCTTAGAGAACCCGGCCAAACAGCAAAAGAAACAATCGCAACAGGCACGCGCGCAGCTGCTCGTGGCGGGTTTACCAGCATAGTTTGTATGCCAAATACGTCGCCGGTAATCGATAACTCCAGCACCGTCGCTCATGTCCTGGAAACTGCTAGACGAACAGCTGTGGTCAATGTGTTTGTCGCCGGCGCCATTACTAAAGGACTCGCCGGGGAAGAACTCGCTCCAATCGGCTCCCTAAAATCTGCCGGAGTAGTTGCGCTTTCAGATGACGGACATTGCGTGCAAAACAACGAAATTATGCGCCGTGCTGCAGAATATGCCAAAATGTTCTCACTGCCGCTCCTGGACCATTGCCAGGATTATTCCCTGGTCACAGACGGCGTTATGAATGAAGGCTACTGGTCAACATTGCTCGGCTTGCGCGGCTGGCCAGCAGTCGGTGAACAAACCATAGTTGCAAGAAATATTTTGCTGGCAGAATTGACCGGAACCCATTTCCATTGCCAGCACCTGAGCTCGACTGGAAGCATCAAACTCATAAAAGAAGCTAAAAAACAAGGATTACCAATCTCTGCTGAAGCATGTCCGCATTATCTTGCTCTGACAGATTCAGCTCTGGCTGGCTCAGAAGAATTCTGGAAAAACGACGGACAGACTTATTTAAAACCATTTTCCCAATTCACTAAACCAGCTGCCTGGCCAAGATACGACACCAATTTCAAAGTCAATCCACCAATCCGTACAGCCAGTGACCGACAGTCAATACTTGAAGCTGTCGCCGACGGAACTATTGAAATTATAGCTACCGACCATGCACCACATACAAACGATGAAAAAACTGTTGAATTTGACTATGCCCCATTTGGAGTGATCGGTTTAGAAACTGCATTTGCGATCTCGCTTAACATGTTGTATCATTCACGCATGATGGACTTGTCAGACTTGATCGCCAGATTTACCACAGGGCCAGCCAGATTACTCGCTCTCCAAAAAGGTTCATTACATAAAGGCGCTGATGCAGATGTGACAGTATTTGATCCGGATCAAGAATGGATTTATACAAGGGAGTCCTCCTTAAGTAAATCCGCCAATTCGCCTTTCTTTGGTTGGCCGATGAAAGGTAAAGTTCTCGGCACATGGGTAAACGGCAAACAAGCCTGGCAGGCTGAAGAAATGAACAAAAGAATTAAGCAAACAAAATCAAAATAAATAACAAATATGAAAAAACAAATTCTTATTGCGGGTATATTAACTGCAATACTCATTACAACTGCAATAGCAACACCAGAGGGCTGGCTCGAAAATTTCGATACCGCCTTAGCCACTGCAAAGAAAGAAAAGAAACTCGTCCTTGCAAACTTCACAGGCTCTGACTGGTGTCCATGGTGCAAAGTATTAGCTAATGAGGTCTTTTCAAAACAAGAGTTTAAAGACTATGCCAAAACTAACCTGGTATTGGTCGAAATCGATTTCCCCAAAAATAAATCCCAGTCAGATGAAACCAAAAAGAATAACAGAGCATTATTGGAAAAATATAAAGTAGATGGTTTCCCGACACTTATTATTTTTAATGCCGAAGGTAAAGAGCTCGACCGCTTCGTCGGTTACCAGCAAGGCGGTCCCAAGGCATACATAGAAAAAATTGAAAAACTCAAAAAGGAAAGCAAATAGCTCATTCAATAATCTGGCAAAAATTTGAAAATTAACTATGTGCTTATAAATGAATAAACCTGATCAACTCGCCGAAATGTTCCGACTCCAAAAACTATTAAATGAAAGAATTGGAGTCAATACATCTAACATGTCCGATGAGGATAAAATCAAGTGGCTACTTAACTATTCCAGGGCAATGACACAAGAAATCGCCGAATTAGTCGATAGCGTGCCCTGGAAGTGGTGGGCAAAATACCAAAAGTTTGATCAACAGAACGCAAAAGTTGAAATAGTGGATCTTTTTCATTTTTTGATCAGTGCCGCACAAGTATTAGGCATGACCGCAGAAGATGTCTTTGAAGCCTATTGCAAAAAGAATGAGGTCAATTTTCAAAGACAGGAATCCGGATACACCCAAAAAGATTATTCGGACTCAAAACATATCTAAAATGTGTCTTTTAGACCTGTGATGCTGAATTGAGGCAAAACCGCTCGTATTACAGTAAACGATTTATCTCGATCTCATCAAGCCTGCTCAGGTTTATTTCCAGAGACCGTTAATACCCTTAGTTAGGTTTAGAGAAATTCTCTGGGGTCTGTAATTTTGCCTGTTAAGGCGCTGGCTGCTACAGTAGCCGGAGACGCTAAGTATACTTCTGAATTTTTATGTCCCATACGTCCTGGGAAATTTCTATTGGTCGTACTGATACACCTTAATGGCTGGTTCATTCTGCCAAAAGTATCTACTGGCCCACCCAGACACGCTGCGCACCCGGCATTTTCAGTCATTTGAACCCCTGCGTCTTCAAGTATCTGCCAGATGCTCTTACCTTCCCAGATGGTATTCTGAAGTTCTCGCACAACCTCAGGTGTAGCAGGCACACCAAAAGTATCTATTACCACCTTTTTATTTTTAACAATATTCGCAAAGGCAATAAAATCTGTTAACTTTCCACCCGTGCATGAGCCTATATACGCACGATCCAGCTTGACATCACCCAGGCGACTGGCTGGCTTGCAATTTGCTGGATTTGGATGACACGCCACAAGAGGTTCAAGCCTGGATAAATTGATAACAAATTCTTTTACAAACTTTTCATTCTTATCTTTAAACACTGGCGAATACTGACTTTTGGTATTGTTCAGCACACACCTGAAATCAACAAAGGCTTTTGTCTGCAGGTCAAATTCAAAGATGCCATTTTTACCACCCGCCTCTATCGCCATGTTAGCGATTGTCATGCGATCTTCAATTGATAACGATGAAACCCCGGGACCATCAAACTGCATAGCCATATAAGTAGCACCATCAAACCCAATCATGCCGATGCAATAAAGTATAACATCCTTAGCCATCACACCTTTTGGCAATTCACCATCCAAAAGAAAATGAATTGTGGCCGGTACCTTTATAAGTAATTTACCTGTGCCCATTACAAAAGCCGCATCAGTATTCCCAATGCCGGTTGCGAATTGATTGAAAGCCCCTGCAGTACACGTGTGCGAGTCTGTACCAAAAAGTACTTCCCCTGGCCGAACATGTCCCTTTTGAGGCAACGCCGAATGGCAAACCCCTGCATATTTAAGACCATACTGCCTCTTTAAATAACCTCTGCTCTCGTCAAACTTCCATTGACCATCCATTTCATCAATCACATCATAAAAATATGGCAGTTCCTGTTCTCTGGCGAATTCCCTCAGAATATCGACGTTTCTGTTAGCCTTTGAATCTTTGGTAAATATATAATGATCGGGTATAATTACTACTCCGTATCTGTCCCATACTTTAGCCTTCTCGCCAAATTCTCTTTTGAAAACACCAATCGTACCCGGACCACAAACGTCGTGAGTAAAAAGAACATCAGCTTTTACCCAAACATTTTCGCCAGGCTCGACTTTATTTTTTCCAGAAGCTCTTGCCAAAATTTGTTCAGTCAATGTCATAACATGTAGTAAATTACAAATAGGCGGCCTTCATTGCAATAATGATTTATAAATTTTGAACAAAACATAATAAGCATGGTCTACTTTTTGCTGGTAATTAGATAAGAGCTGTGTTTCTTTAATACTGGTTAAAAATTTAAATGGTTCGTAAAACTAAAAGTCATAGTAAACAGTCAAAATTGCTGGCCAGCCTCGTAATCCTGGGATTGGTTAAGCTCAGCTTATTGTCTTTAATCGGACAGGAAAGGGTAATTTTTTCAAGCAGCACTTCTGGATCCTCTATTGCAAACCTAAAAACGAACTCGCAGCTAGAAGAACGGATCTCTCCTTATTTTAATAGGCGCTCAAATCAATCCTCAAAAGAAGACCTCAGTCCTTATTTTCCAGGTTTTCCTGTACAGGATAATAGTATTAATCCTGAAGCTGTCAAAAAATTACTTGATAAACGCAAAAATTGGATTTTTCAACCCACTGATCAACTCATAAATAACTCATACTCTGACAAATCTACACTCGGTGCTAACAGTCAGTTCTTTCCTGCACTTAAAGACGGAAGACCACAATCGTCTGTAGAAAAGTTTATCGCAGGTGATAAATCTGAAAATTCGGTCAATAGAAAAGCTGATAATATTGAGAATCTTGAAGACACTGATTCCCGTGATGCTTCAGCAATCTCACCAATAGATTCAGGCCTATTTTCAAAGGCATTAAAAAACTCACAAGTCCCGGACCTGCCGATTCAAAATGCAGCCATTATAGATAACCAGCCGTTGTTTCAAAACCCGCAAATAGGTGTGCCAAAATCGGTTTCACCGTTTGCCCCATCATTCAACAATATAATACCGCCTGTCTCAAGTTACAGTAGTTTCAGCTCATTGAGAAACAACCCACTGGAAGAACAAAGACAAAGAATTGAGCAATTTCGACAGAGCCTGCGCGGTCCTGACCTTATTAATGGAGCCAGCGATCTAACACGCCAGCCTATGCAACCTGTTTTACCATTCAATTCTGATTTAGATTTAGGCAGTAAAAACCCAATGGATATCCTCGCTAGAACACCCGGCAACGCTCTACCATCGACCATTAATATCGGTTTGAACCCGCAATTAAATCTGCAGCCATCTGCCTTCAATCCAGTAATGAATTTACCACAAACTGATAATAGGCAAATTACTCCACAGCCACCTGTCTTAGAGATCCCAAGGAGAAAATTTTAGATCCAGTCTATATTCAAATTCAAAACCGCTATTCAAACATAACAACCAGAAATTGAAGCTGGAAATACTAAACATACATACGAATACTGGAACGCGATCCTAACATCTAAAATAAATGCCCAGCCTTAGTCTGGAACTTTGACAGAGCCGCAAAAAATCTAATAACGCTGGACTTTTCAGCAAAGAGTCAGGTTAACTCTCTTTCAAAAGTCTGTACTCAATACTATCTATGAGCGCCTGTAAGCTGGCCTCGATGATATTATGGCTTACGCCAACAGTACTCCATTCATCTTTCCCATCAAATGACTCAATAAGTACACGCGTTTTAGCTGCTGTGCCGCTCTTCGAATCCAGTATCCGAACTTTATAGTCCGTCAACTGAACGGACTCCAGAACAGGATAGAAAGAAATGAGCGCTTTTCTCAGTGCACTATCAAGTGCATTTACCGGACCAATACCCTCTGCTACAGTATGAGCGTATTTATCTTGCACCCTGACTTTAACAGTAGCTTCACAAATTGAATCTCTGGCAGAGCCACGCATAGAAACATGATAAGCTTCCAAACTAAATCTGGGCTCGGTCTTACGTAAACATTTCATTATCAGCAAAGCTAACGATGCCTCGGCAGCCTCGAACTCGTAGCCTTCGTATTCGAGCTCTTTGATTCTATTAAGGATCGCTCGCAGTTCTGGTGTTTCATTTGTAATTGGCAAACCTAACTCCTGGGCCTTGAGAACAATATTACTGCGGCCAGCCAGATCGCTAACTAACACCCTACGACTGTTCCCAACGACTTCTGGGTTTATATGCTCAAATGTTCTTGCCAATTTTTGAACGGCATTAACATGCATACCGCCTTTATGAGCAAAAGCTGCCGATCCGACCCACGGCTGTCGTGGATCATGACGCACATTAGCCACCTCATCAATAAACTGCGAAAGCGCCTTTAACTTTGGCATTGACGACTCTGGCACGCAGCTTCTTTTCATCTTGAAGGCCACATTCGGAATCAATGTAGTCAAGTTACAATTGCCGGTTCGCTCACCGTATCCGTTTATGGTGCCCTGGGCCAAAACCACACCAGCTTCGATAGCAGCCATTGCACTGGCTACAGCCAGACCAATATCATTATGCGTATGAATCCCAAGTGGCGAGGTAATTTCCTTGCGAATCGTCTCGGTAATCTTGAAAACTTCGGATGGCATACTGCCACCATTGGTATCACATAATGTTATATTATCTGCTCCAGCCTTTTGCGCAGCTTTCAGAGTCGCAATAGCATAATCCGGATTATCCTTAAACCCATCAAAGGCATGCTCTGCATCGTAGATTACAATCTTTCCATGATCCTTTAAATACCGCACGGTATCATAAATCATGGATATATTTTCATCAGGCGAAGTCTGGATTACTTCTTTGACATGTAATAACCATGTTTTACCAAATACAGCAATAACCGGAGTCTCGGCATCCAATAAAAGCCGTACCTGTTCATCCTCTTCTACCCTGATTTTTTTTCGCCTGGTCGAACCAAAAGCTACAAGCTTGGAATTTTTCCAGACTTTGTGCCTGGCCTGATTAAAAAACTCTATATCTTTGGGATTAGAACCAGGCCAGCCGCCCTCAATATACTGAATACCAAAAGCATCAAGCCTTTCTGCAATTCTTAGTTTATCCAAAACTGAAAAATTTATCCCTTCACCCTGACTCCCGTCTCGCAGGGTAGTATCATAGATTTCAATTTCAAAACGCATAATCCAAATCACTACACTATTAAACCATTTTACAAAACGCGCAATTTTAAAATAAACCAGACACCGAAATTAAATTACGAACCCTTTAATTGATCGATTCTCTTTAATATGTTGGTTGGATCCGGACTGAGTGGCATTAATTTTTCCCAATAATTAATAGCAGACTCCTTATTTCCTAGCTTTTCTTCAATTAAAGCAAGCCTGCTCAAAATTTGCATGTAAAGAAGTTTGTCGTCGTACGGCTTGAATTTTGCGGTGAAATTTTTTAGTGCTAACTGGTAAAGCGTCCGCGCTTGCAAAAGATTAGTTGTTCCACTTTCTTTCAACCGACCTAGCTCATATAATAGTGCTGGATGCTGTGGATTCGCTTTAAGACCTTCTCTGAGAAACATCTCGGCCTCATTAGTCATTTTTAATGCGGTCCTTAACCAATATGCTCCGATTACATACGCATCTACGTTTTGAGGGTCCAGTGCCGACGAAAGTTTTATCCAGGGCATGATTTCGGCCATTTGATTATTTGAAGCTAAATGAACATGTATTGTGGGCATAAAGTTTCTGCCAAACCTCTCCAGAAAATCAATCGGCGGTTTCAAAAATGAGTGCAATTCAGCATGGTGCTCAGATTCTTTATTTTTTTCTTCTGTTTCTGCAATGTGCAACTCTTCATTCAGGCTTTCGTCAAACACTCCAGGATATGCCCCCCTATGAAAATAAGCATCAGCCTTTTTTATAAAATGCACACCAAATAATCGCCGACTCTCACCAAAAATAACCTGTAATAGATTATCCGATTGACTTCTCTCTCCAAAAGCGGATGAGTGAAATGAATCAAGTTCTATAGCCAAAATGAAGTTCAATTCGAGTAATAAAACTATTGCACCCACCCCTGTCCAAATTGAATTCATAAAATTAGATAAGTTCCACGCCGGCATAACCAGTCCCTTCATTTCATCTGAAGTCTTCTAAACAGAAGACAAGCAATAGCTAGAAAAATAATAATATACAGAGCAGCATATCCACAAGCTGCAAAAAAATATCGCCATAAAATAGGATTCCAGTTATGAATCACTAATTCCCTGACATCATAAAATTCCAGGTGAGGAATCAAATAATAAATTATTGTAACGATTGTCTGCGCTGGTTCAGATATGGTGATTGCAAATCTATGAAGATACCTCCCTAAGATCATTATCCCTAAAACTACAATTGCATTTATAGTAATATTAGATGATGGCGCAGAAAATAATAACGCCCCAGCTATCGTCATGGAAATAATAATACCAATACCAAAAATGTGAAGTGCCAAAGCCTGAAAATAACTAGCCAGTATAATGTCACTGCTTCTGGAAATCGATATTACATATAAAAAAGCATAAAATACCAATAAACAAAAACCAGTCGCTATCCAACATCCGAAAAATTTTCCAATAATTACCTCGGACTTGGTAATAGGCTTTGACAATAGCGAATATAACGTTCGTTTCTCTAACTCAACGGGGATCTGACGGGCAGCCATAGGCAATGCTATTGCAATTGAGGAAACCCAGATTAATAACAGGCAAATTTCCTTTAAATAATTGGTAATATTGGATATGTTGAAGATATTCTGAGCACCTAAAATCAACACAATAAGCGCCGTAAGAATAAATAAAACATAAAAGTCTTTGCGTCTATAAAGCTCTTTAATTACTACACTTGCTACTGCCATTATGTTATTTGCGCCCATACCTCAAAAATCTTAATTTGTTATTCCTGAATCTTTAGACAGAAACGGTTTTTCAAATAAATCAGTTTACTCATGCCAACCAACAATCTCCAGGAATGCCTTTTCTAAATTACCATGATATTTTGTAGTAAGCTCAGCTACACTACCCATTGCACGTAATTTACCCTCAGCTAAAATAAGTACACGGTCACACACGGTCTCTACTTCCCCCAGTTCATGAGACGAAAAAAATACCGTCCTGCCTTCGTTTTTAAGCCGTTGAATTATCTGACGGACTTTCATGCGCCCGATTGGATCCAAACCACTGGTCGGTTCGTCTAGAATTAATAAATCAGGTTCGTTTATCAAGGCCTGAGCAATTCCTATACGCTGTTGCATGCCCTTCGAATATGTTCGAATCAATTTATTGCGCACACCATCAAGCTCAACAAGCTTTAAAACTGAGTCAATCCTTAAACGCGCTTCTGCCTTCGGGATTTTGAATATCTTCGCATAAAACCAGAGAAGCTCCTCTGCTGTTAGAAACTGATAATAGTCTGTCTGCTCCGGCAAATAACCAATACGTTGCCGCGCAATCGGCTCTTGAGTATTAATACCAAAAATCCTGGCTACACCCTCTGTAGGTTTTATAAAACCCAGCAATACTTTGATAGTCGTGGTTTTACCAGCACCGTTGGGACCTAAAAAACCAAATACCTCGCCCCTGGCTACATCAAACGATAAACCATCCACCGCCTTATGAAGCCTGGTTTTTATGCCTTTAATCTTGTATAGTACCGTCAAATTTTGTATGGAGATAACCTGTTCCATAAGTATGGCTGCGGCTAAATTTATAAAATCACTCAGTTCATACCACAATAACCACAATAAATATTATACACGAAACACCTGAGCTCAAACCACGCTGGCTCATTAACAAGTTCTTAATCAATCCTTGTCAATCTAAATATCTCTCAGACTGGATCATTCCCCCATTTAAAACCCCTTTAATCCAACGGATGTTTACCTAATACATATTTTCCAAATTATTCTGCTGTTTGACAGGTTGCCAGTAACTTTGAATGAAATAATTGCGCCTGGTATTTAAAAGGTCCTTTCCAAACAATTTCATCAAAAAACCAATGGGAATAATTACACCTATGTAAAGCAATACCAAAAACACGTAGCCAACAACACTGCCTATATAAAACCCAAGGGTAATACCAATCCTGTAAAAATTCCTTGCAAACTTATTCGGACTGATTAGTGCCAGAGTAAATATTAGTAACCCGAAAATTACAAGAAACAAAGGCACCCCAACTAATGATTTATGACGAATAACAAACACAATCCCCAATAATATGAACACCAAACTAAAAGCTATTGCGTGTTTAAGCCAATCCTTTTTATTTTCTGATAATTTTGGTTTTATCATACTCAACTAATCCGGTACAGGCTCAAATGTCCTTGCCGGCTTTTTAGCCGGCTGTTGTAATCTATCCAAAATAAATGAACCAATCACTAGATAATCCATCTCCGTATTCACAAAGCATCTATAAGCATCATCAGGAGAACAAACAATCGGCTCACCCCGCACGTTAAACGACGTGTTCACCAGAACACCACATCCAGTCCTGGCCTCAAATCTTTTCATAAGCTCATATAACAATGGATTTTGCTCTTTTCTGACGGTTTGAATCCTTGCAGAATAATCGACATGCGTCACAGCAGGAATGTTCGATCTTTTTACTTTCAGCTTTTCTATGCCGGTGAGCCTGGCATCATCACATACTATACGTTGGGACTCATTAACTTGCGCAACTAATAGCATATAAGGTGACTCCACCGGTAACTGAAAATAATCACGAATCCGCTCTAGCAAAACCACCGGTGCAAATGGCCTAAACGACTCCCTGAATTTGACCTTAAGGTTCATAACCGATTGCATCTTTGCCGAACGCGCATCTCCAAGAATCGACCTGTTTCCAAGTGCCCTGGGCCCAAACTCCATTCGGCCTTGAAACCAACCAATTACCTTTTCCTGCACCAACAACTCCACCGTCTCATCCAGTAATTGGTCTACTCCCAGTTTCCTGTAAACAGCACCATGCGCCTTAAGCACTTCTTCTATCTGCTCATCTGAATACTCCGGACCTAATAAAGCCCAATGCATAAGATCCATGCCATCGTAAGTTCTTAATTGAGCCGAATCCTTCGAAACAGCATGCCAGGCCGCTAATGCCGCACCAAGTGCACCACCCGCATCTCCAGCTGCTGGTTGAATCCAAATATTATCGAAAATGTTCTCTCTTAGAATCAACCCGTTAGCCACACAATTCAATGCCACGCCACCAGCCATACATAAGTGGTTCAAACCTGTTACCTCTCTGGCATGCCGGGCCAGCTTAATCATTATCTCCTCTGCCACTACTTGAATTGACCGAGCTACATCAGCATACCGTTGATCTAGAGGCGACTCCGGTTTTCGCGGGGGACCACCAAAAAGTGCATTGAACTTTTCATTGGTCATCGAAAAACTATGCGTGAAATTAAAATATTCAATGTTAAGCCAAAACGAACCATCCGGCTTGACATCGATCAGATTATCATAAATGACCTTCACGTATCTCGGCTCACCATAAGGCGCCAAACCCATTAGCTTATACTCGCCAGAATTAACTCTAAATCCACAATACGCCGTAAAAGCCGAATATAATAAACCCAACGAATGAGGAAACCGTATCTCTTTAATTAATGTTATATCATTGCCGCTGCCCTTGCCTATTGTCGTGGTCGCCCATTCACCAACCCCGTCTACTGTCAATATTGCCGCACTCTTAAAAGGCGACGGATAAAACGCACTCGCTGCATGAGCTTGATGATGCTGAGTAAATAATATCTTACAGTCATCACGTAATCCCGATATCTCACGCCTTATTGTTGAGCGAATGTCCAGTTTTTCAGATAACCACGAGGGAAGCACCTTTGGAAAAAAGGAAATCCCAACAGGCACAGTCGCAAGAAATGTCTCTAACATCCTGGCAAATTTTACTATGGGCTTGTCATAAAACACCACTATGTCCAGATCCCCGGCTTTTAAACCCGCCCTTTTTAAACAAAACTCAACCGCATGAACAGGAAAACGCTCGTCATTTTTCCGCCTCGAAAACCTTTCCTCCTGTGCCGCGGCAATTATGTCCCCATCAATCACCAACGCCGCAGCAGAATCATGATAATACGCTGAAATTCCTAAAATCTTCATCATCAAAAATCACATAAATGGATACATAAACGGCGCAAGCGCTGGACTGGAAGAAAATAATATTACTAAGCCCAGCAAAATTAACATAATGATTATGGGTAATAACCACCACTTCTTTTCAGCTTTCAAAAACTGTAAAAATTCTTTAATTAGTCTCCACATGTGCTGAGTTATATTTAAATCTCAGCCTTAACTAAAACACACCAACCCAACATGCATCAAGAAAAAATATTTGCCAGTTAGCTTTTTTAAATACACCATAATAATAAGATTGATGACTTTATAAAGTCGAACAATCTGAAGATTTAAATTTTTAATTAATATGAACAACCAAACACCAATGATCACATCAGACTTTATACGCGAAAAAGTAGCCGAAGACGTCAAGTCCGGAAAATTACCAGGTAAAGTTATAACCCGGTTCCCACCTGAACCAAACGGCTACTTGCATATTGGCCACGCTAAATCTATCTGTCTTAACTTTGGTATAGCTTTGGAATTTAATGGACAATGTAACCTGCGCATGGATGACACCAACCCCACTAAGGAAGATACTGAATACGTCGAATCAATCATCCAGGATGTGCATTGGCTAATAGATGGTTGGGCAGACCATGTTTTAGGCCCAAAAGTTTTTTATGCTTCTGACTACTTCGACCAATTATACCAATTCGCAATAGAATTAATTAAAAAAGGTAAAGCCTACGTTTGCGACCTCTCAGCAGAAGAATTAGCTGAGTACCGCGGCGCACCAGACCGCCCAGGCAGGGAAAGCCCTTACAGAAACCGAAGTATTGAAGAAAACCTCGACCTGTTCCAGCGCATGAAAGCAGGAGAATTCCCTGACGGCTCTAAAACCCTGCGCGCTAAAATCGATATGGCTTCTCCAAATATCCATATGCGTGACCCGGCCCTTTACAGAATCCGCCATACACCCCACCACCGCACAGGTAATAAATGGTGTATCTACCCGACTTACGACTATGCACATTGCCTGAGCGATGCCATCGAGGGTATCACCCACTCAATCTGTACCCTGGAATTCGAAGTCCATAGACCGTTATATGACTGGATCTTAGAGCAACTCGTACCAGAACCTAGACCACATCAATACGAGTTTGCCAGACTAAACCTCGGTTATACAGTAATGAGTAAACGCCGCTTATTGGAACTCGTAGAAGGTAAGTTCGTCTCCGGATGGAACGACCCACGCCTGCCAACAATAGCCGGAATGCGCCGACGTGGATATACTCCAGAAGCAATTAGAAATTTCTGTTCTACTATCGGCGTAACTAAATACGAAGGAATTACTGATTTTGCACTGCTCGAACATTGCCTGAGAGACCATCTCAATAAACACGCATTGAGAGTTATGGGCGTTCTTAACCCGCTGAAAGTTGTCATCGTAAACTACCCTGAGAACCAATCAGAAGAACTTGATGCCATCAATAACCCAGAAGACCCCTCAGCCGGCACAAGAAAAATACCATTCTCAAAAGTAATTTACATAGACCGAGACGATTTCAGAGAATCACCACCACCCGGTTACTACAGACTTTCACCAGGCAATGAGGTCCGACTAAAATATGCCTATATCATTAAATGCATCGAAGTCATTAAAAATCCTGAAACAAATGAAATAGTCGAACTTAAATGCGTGTACGACCCAGATACAAAAAGCGGCTCCGGTAAATCTCAACGTAAAGTCAAAGGTACTATACATTGGGTCTCGGCAAATCATGCTATTCCAGCCGAGGTAAGACTTTATGACAGGCTTTTTACAGTAGAAGACCCATCTGCAGAAGCCGCTAAACAAGGAAAGGATTTTAAAGAATTCTTAAACCCTGATTCTTTAAAAATCCTTAAAAATTGTATGCTCGAACCTAGCCTGGCTAAGGCCCAGCCAAATTTGCGCTACCAATTCGAACGTGTCGGTTACTTCTGCATCGATTACGCTGACTCTAAACCCAATCACTTAGTCTTTAACCGAATAGTAACGCTTAAAGATACATGGGCAAAACTGGAAAAAAAACTATAGCCTAACCATCGTTTTATGTGCCTTTATTAATAGCCCCTAACCAACACAAGATTTGAGCTATACCTAACATAAATTTAACCTATATGAAAATCGACCTTTAAATAACCAGGTTATACTCCCATCCTGAACCTGGTCTTGAAACATCAAACTATAAAAAGTCAATTATAAAAAGATTATTACTAAAGCGGATTAGATTGCATCAGTTAAGGCTTTATTTACCCATAAACCGATCCAGTTCCCAAATTAATTCCGCAAATGTTGCATCTGATGTTTTATTCATGAACGCTTAAATTATTAATCAGATTTGAAACACTTACCCTGTTTGCTCCCTCTATCGATAATCCACTTCGCAACCTCCCAAACAAGAATAGCCAGACTAATAATAATCCCTGGTTTTGTTTCTATTCCCGTCCCTTTACTTACATTTGCGTCCATTTGCGGATCCATTCGTGGATCCATTCGCGGACTGAGCCTGACTCCAAACAAAAGTAAATCCGAGCCAGCTGGTTTCATGCCTCTTTGAGCCATACGTCATAGATTTAGTCCCTCTTATCCCATTGCTATAAACTATTACACCTCGCTATTAACAGAAGCTAAAGTCTTCTCTTTCTAAGTGCAAAATTGGGGTAGAGTAATCAGCATCAGTGGATCAAACGAAGTTCATAAAATCGAAATTGTACTCAGAAGTTACTTGACCAAAAAACGAGTTAGGGTTAAACAGATGCAAAAACACTCTTATGAAGCTTGGATTTGTCAGTGCAATATTGCCAGAATTATCATTTCAGGAGGTAATAGAATTTGCCTCTTTGAGTAGTTTCGACTGTGTTGAAATCATGTGTTGGCCTGTCGGTAAAGCCGAACGCAAATATGCCGGGGTTACACACATAGATGTAGTCAATCTTTCGCAAAAACAGATTGATGAGATTAAGAGTACATGTGAAAAAAACAAGGTCTTTATTTCCGGATTAGGTTATTATCCTAACCCTTTAGATCCAGATGCACAGGTATCAAAAAGTGCAATCGATCACATTAAGAAAGTGATTTTAGCTGCAGAAAAGCTTGGGTTAACTAACGTAAACACATTCATAGGAAGGGACTGGACAAAGACGGTCGATGAAAACTGGCCGCAGTTTATAAAAATTTGGAAGCCGTTGGTAAAATTTGCCGAAGATCATAATGTTAAAATTGGCATAGAAAACTGTCCAATGCTGTTCAGTAGAGATGAATGGCCTGGCGGCAAAAATCTCGCCACTACACCAGTCATCTGGCGCCGGATCTTCAATGATATTCCGTCAAATAACCTGGGATTAAACTTTGACCCATCGCACTTAATCTTACAGCATATGGACCCAATAAAACCTTTATCAGAATTCAAAAACAAAATCTTTCATATCCATGCAAAAGACGTTCTCATTCTTAAAGATAAGAAAGATGAGCATGGAATATTTGATTATCCATTGACATGGCACCAACCACGCATACCAGGGTTTGGAGATATAAATTGGTCAAAATTCATGGCTGAGTTGTATCGTATCAATTATAACGGTCCCGTTTGCATAGAGGTCGAAGATGATACTTTTGGTAAAAGCCTTGATGGTCGAAAGCTCGCAATAAAAGTGGCTGGCAATATCTTGCGACCATTCTTTGGATGCTAAGGCAGGCAAATTGATATAATATACTGTTAAAGGGAACGTAATCATTATGGTTTAGCCACAGTGGCCAGCACGCTCTGATACTCCTTTGATCATCACTACTAAGCCCACTATCCTTTGTGCGAAATACTGTCTAATCTTCTCGCGGGCCTTGCGAAAAAAATCTGCAGGAGGCATTCCTTCTCAGGGTTTGTCCCAGCTGCATCAAAAAACCGCCTGGCCAAAATCGTCTTCGACGTTCGTTTTTGCTCCTGCATTAATAAGCATCTTGACGATTGTAAAGTTGGTGTCCACAACATCAACCGACAACATGAGCACACTCATTCCATGAGCATAAAGCGCCTCAAGATCAACACCATGCTTTAGGAGATATGCGATCACATTGGACTGCCCAGAGTACACTGATGCCATAAGCGATGTCCATATGAACTTTCGCTGATTATGATGGTTCAAGCTTATTCCCTTTTGCTGCAACGATTGCAGCAATTTAAGGTCGTCCGCTAATGCTGCTCACACTGTCGATGGTTGCATAACCCTCGTCCACCAAGCACGCAGAAAGAGCCACGAACCAATTGCGCACAAAGCGATCAGGGGTAGAACGATTAACAGAACTCGCTTCTCCTTTCTCATAGCTCAATCTAGTTTATTGATTCGCTCAACCTCAACATCGAAGTCAATCGAGCCAGCGCTTTTGCGTTTCTTTGGTTTGGGTCGGAATGCAATAAATGGATTGTAACGCAGGATGAGTACCTCTTGTTTGGGAGAGAAGTTGACGATGATAGTAATCAGTTTCTTATTTTTGATCGTTACCGCTTGACTGGCAAGCCTGAATGTTCAGGATTGGCTCAAGTTGACTGTGAACCAACGACAGCTGGTCCTGAGCCTCGACGCTCAAGCGCTCCAGGCCGCCGCGCAGCTGGATGGTTGCTATGTGATAGAGACCGACCTTAAAATGACTCAGGCCGACGCGCAAACCGTCCATGATAGGTACAAAGACCTTGCCCGGGTGGAACGGGATTTTCGCACGCTCAAGACCGGGCACATGGAATTTCGGCCCTGGTTTGTCTGCACTGAAGACAACACTCAGGTCCATGCCTTGACTGCTATGATGGCTCTGAAAGTGCGCCGCTATTTGGAGCGGGCATGGCGGCTGCTGGAAGTCACTGTGGAAGAGGGTTTACGCGAACTAGAACAACTCTCCATTATGGAGCTGGTTGACTCCGAAAGTGGCAAGGTTGTGGCACGGCAGATGCCCGAACCGAGTGTTCGCCAGAAGCAACTGTTGGAGGCGTTGGGTCTGAGTTTGCCCGGCACTGTACCAGAAGCTAAGGTGGTTGTAGTCATGCGCAACACAATTAGCCAGAAGCGTAAACCCCTTGCCAAATAAGGCCCATCCTCACTTTTCACCCCGAAAATCCAATGGAAATTTCGTTGAAAACACCGAACCTGCTCTGTACAATACCGCACGGTTATTATGGTCAGGAACCTGCAACCAATTAGCTCAATGCCTGCCAGCATCGGCTTCGCAGCGCAATGCGGGTCTGCTGTCAACACACTGCACGATGAGAACCCTCATGTAACTGGGCGGGCTACCATATGAGACTCGAGGAACTACAACCTGGCGTCAATGTCCGTGGCATTCGGCCCGATGGCCCCGTTACCGTTGTGAACGTCCGATGGTTTGGCCAAAATGCACTCGAGTTGACCTACAAGGATCCCGTTGGACACGTAGGCCAAGTTCTCCTTTACCGTGACGACGAGCCGCGCCTGGAAATCCTCGAGGCAGGTCGCCCCTGGAGTTTTGACGGCGACGGAGCACTGTTCCGTCTGGTATCTGAGGCGCACCGGATCCGCCTAGCTTACATCTTCGACCCGCTCTTGGCTGTCCACACATCGCTCTTAGAACCATTGCCACACCAGATTACTGGGGTCTACGAGGCAATGCTGCCGCGCCAACCCCTGCGCTTTCTCTTGGCCGACGACCCCGGCGCGGGCAAGACTATCATGGCGGGATTGCTTATCAAGGAACTCTTGGTGCGAGGCGATGTGCAGCGCTGTTTGATTGTCTGCCCCGGTAACCTCGTCGAGCAGTGGCAGGACGAGCTGTATCAGCGGTTTCAGCTCCCATTCGAAATAATGACAAACGACAAGCTGGAGGCTGCACGTACCGGCAACTGGTTCCTAGAGAACGATCTAGTGATCATCCGGCTAGATAAGGCTGCCCGGGACGAGTCAGTGCAGGTCAAGCTCGCCGGACCGGAATGCCGCTGGGACTTGGTAGTGGTTGACGAGGCTCACAAGATGTCGGCGCACTTCTTTGGAGGCGAGGTCAAGTACACGAAGCGCTACAAACTGGGCCAACTCCTCTCGAGCATCACCCGTCACTTCCTGCTGTTGACTGCCACACCGCACAACGGTAAGGAAGAGGACTTTCAACTTTTCCTGGCCCTTTTGGACGGGGACCGCTTCGAGGGGCGCTTCCGCGACGGCGTCCACCAGGTGGACGTATCAGACCTTATGCGTCGCATGGTGAAAGAGAAGCTTGTCAAGTTCGACGGTACCCCTCTCTTTCCGGAGCGGATCGCCTACACTGTGCCTTACCGTTTGTCGGACGCCGAGGCCCAGCTCTACAAAGAGGTTACCGACTACGTCCGGCAGGAGTTCAACCGCGCTGACGCGCTGCAAGACAACAAGCGTGCCGGCACGATCGGCTTTGCACTCACCATCCTCCAGCGCCGTTTGGCTTCAAGCCCGGAGGCTATCTACCAATCACTACGCCGCCGCCGGGAACGGCTTGAGAGCTGGCTACGGGAACTTGAACTCATGCGTCGAGGCGCTACGGTGCCGGCTCCTGTCGAGCTAGGTCCCGAGCTCGATGCTGAAGATCTTGTGGACATCGAGGAAGCCCCCGACGACGAGCTTTCCCAGAAAGAGGAGGAGATACTCGACCAGGCTACTGCGGCACGCACCATCGAAGAGCTCAAGGCCGAGATCGCCACACTCAAGCACCTTGAGACCCTGGCCCTGGCCGTGCTCGGAAGCCGCGAAGATCGCAAGTGGCGCGAACTCGCGTCGCTGCTTAACGAGATTTTCACCCCGGCAGCGATCGTATCGCAAGCTGCCGAGGAGCCTGTTGCCTATGGCGCCGGGCCGATCCCAAAACCCGTCGCATCGCCGCGTCAGAAGATCGTGATCTTTACCGAACACCGCGACACGCTTAACTACCTGGCTGAGCGGATCGCAACCTTCTTCGGCCGCCCGCAAGCAGTTGTCGCCATACACGGCGGGATGGGCCGGGAAGAGCGGCGCAAGGCACAGGAGGCATTTCTCCACGACCCGGCGGTTCAGGTGCTTGTCGCCACAGACGCTGCAGGCGAGGGGATCAATCTCCAGCGGGCGCACCTTATGGTCAACTATGACCTGCCTT